>VFQT010000486.1_pt1 | contig 57837 bp, 42 predicted proteins | sample 3512381 | NCBI WGS metagenome assembly VFQT01 (sample SAMN10412376, study PRJNA504923) | tailings metagenome | isolation source: Relicate 2 Philex TSF3 active mining site | place: Philippines: Tuba, Benguet | collected 2017-08-29
CACCTGACCCTGGGTCAGCAACCCTGTATCACGATCATAGACGTATGATTTCTCATTATCCAGCGTGGCGATAAAGATCTCAGTGGGGGGCAAACGCACGTAAAGAACATTGCCGTCAAAGCGCATGTCAGAAGGCTGAAGTTTTTCCATATCAATGCCCGCGATCACAATACCATGTGCCACAAACAGCAGTTTGTCACCAAATGCAAAACCAAAGGTGCCTTGTCCGACCTCTGCAGTAATGACCTTTTCCACACTATATTGGATCGTTTCCAAGCGTGCCAACGCACGCACTTCATTGATATACGTCACCGGGTCGGGGATGATCGTGGGAGTTGGATTCGCCAATTGTGCCACCTGGGTTTGCAACGCCTGGTTCGCCTGATTCACCTGCTCAAATGGCTGTTGTGCTGCAGTGGCAGTTTCGCGCACGGTCTGTACGATAAAATAGACCCCGGCAGCAAGAACTACCAAAATCAGGATGGACATAATTGTGCTAAACGTATTTTTCATTTTCTTCCTTTCACCGCTTATAAAGCGTCTCAACACTAAACTTGTTATACTATTATAGCAAGGTCATTATGCTTGATACCAAACAATCCTGCAAGATAAACAAAGTTATTCTCACGATAACACTGTTATTTACGTTCGGATGTACATTTCCGGTGCAGGTCACTCTCGGGAATCCCACACCAACTCCTACGCTCGAACCGACACCTGCTCTAACACAAGCGCCTCTGGCCACATCCGAACCGGGTACTGAACAAAATCCCCTGATCCTCGCCCTAGCCCCGAACCCGCGTCCCACAGAAGCTGTCATTGCTGCGGGGGATGTTCTTGCTGCATACATTGAAGAACGAACCACCTATCGAATTGTCAGCGTCATCCCCGCCTCCGAAGAAGACCTGGTCAATGACCTCGCGATCGGCAATGCACACATTGCGTCACTTACGCCCTATGCGTTCGTGCTCGCGCGCGATAACAATTCAGTTTCTGCTTTGCTGGCACGCGTCCGCAATGGAGAGATGTTCTATGGCGCACAGATCCTCATTAACCGGGAAGGCGAATTCGCAGCTTATTTTGATGAGGAGCGCGGCGAGAACACGACCGACAACGTCACTGCCCTGAAACAGTTCACAGATAAAAAGCCCTGTTGGAGCGACGAGTTCTCCCCGTCGGGGTATGTGGTGCCACTCGGATTGCTGAATCAGTCTCAGGTCCAGGCGCGAACCGGGGCATTCCTCGAAGGTCAACCCAATGTGGTGCGCGGCGTCTATGCCGATGACATTTGCGATTTCGGCGCGACATTCGTTGATGCCCGCACATCCGCCGTGCTCGAAGCAGACTATCCCGATGTGATGGATAAGGTGCTTGTAGCATGGCGCATCCCCGAAATCATTCCGTACGAAAATATTTCCATGTCTACAACTTTGCCGTTCGAAATGCGGCGTTCTGTTCAACGTGCCTTCATCGATTTTATGACCACACCCGAAGGGAAAGCCGCCATGCAAACCATTTACGGGTTCGATGAAATGCTGCCCGTGGAAGATGCCGCGTATGCAGAGTTCATTGCATACGTGAACGCCTCAAGGCTGGATCTGGTGGATTTGATAGAATAGCGCGATGCTAAAAAAGGTCGTTGTATTTCTTTGGCGGGCAGCCCTCGTGTTGGGTGCTTTAACCGTCATTGGTTTGTTCATGCCAAGATTTATCATGGGGTTGTTCGCCGCTCCCAGAACCTTCACCGTGGAAGATGTGCCCGTTACACGCGTTGCCATTGTTTTCGGTGCGGGTCTGCTGCGCGATGGTTCGGCTGGACCTGTGCTCAGCGACCGTATGTTGACCGCTGTTAATTTATATCAAGCCGGGAAGGTGGAAAAGATCCTGGTCAGCGGCGATAATCGTTTTCTTGAATACAACGAGCCGGAAGCGGGGCGTCAATATGCTCTGGAACGCGGCGTACCCGATGAAGATATCGTGCTCGATTATGCAGGCAGACGCACGTATGATACTTGTTACCGCGCCAAGCACATCTTCGGTGTAGACGAAGCCATTCTCATCACACAAGATTTTCACATGCCGCGGGCGCTGACACTCTGCAACTGGTTCGGTGTTGAATCGTTTGGTGTGGAAGCGGATAATCGTTATTTCCTGAAACGCGCACGCGCATGGTGGAACTTCCGCGAGACCTTTGCAGTCTTCCAAGCCGCATGGGATTTGATGATCACCAAACCGCTGCCTGTGTTGGGTGAACCCGAGCCAATAAATTGACACCTTGCCATAATAAACACAGAGACCTAAAAAATTATTCTCAGTGATCTCTGTGTGCTCTGTGGTGTAAATCTTTTTCTGGAGTATGTTTATGAACCGCGAAGAAGCCCTTGCCCTTGTACGTGAATATGTTAAAAGTGAAAGTTTGGTACGGCACATGTTATCGGTTGAAGCCGCCATGCGTTTCTACGCCGAAAAATTCGGCGAGGACGTGGAGACTTGGGGCTTGATCGGTCTGCTGCATGATTTTGATTGGGAGATCCACCCCACGCTGGAAGAACATCCGCAAGCGGGTGCACCCATGTTACGCGAACGCGGTGTACCTGAAGATATTATTCAAGATATTTTGAGCCATGCTGATCATCTTGGTTTGCCGCGTGATACTTTACGCCGCAAAGCCATTTGCGCCTGTGATGAAGTGACGGGTCTTATCACCGCGGTAGCCTTGGTGCGACCCTCCCGTTCTTTATTCGACCTTGAAGCCAGCTCTGTCAAAAAGAAGTGGAAAGACAAAGCCTTCGCCGCCGGAACCAACCGCGAAGAAATGGAACATGCCGCCAAAGACTTCGGCATTGATGTTTGGGAACACGTTGGGAATGTGATCTTGGCGATGAGAAAGATCGCGCCTGAGTTGGATCTGGTTGGGAATATTCAGAAACCGAATTAGGCTTGCAGAAGCCAGTTCCGCGCTTCTTCAATATCGGTAAATACACGGTATGGAACAGAGCGATTCTGCGCAGTGATCTCGAAAAACCGCATATCGGCATCTAATTTAGGATTCCCCTCTGCGTACACCAATGCCACTTGCGAACTGACCAATGCATGCTGCAAACGTTGATCGCGCATGTCTCTTGCACGCTCAAAGATCTGTGCCATGGAAAGGTCAAAGCGCAGTTCTCGAATATCCAACAACACCTTGCGCAATCCGCTTTCATCCACAGATCGCATGATCTGCTGAACCATGAGATTGTCCGTATCGCGATCCCAATCTCCTATAGCATGAACAAAGATCGTGCCAGTTTCCATATCACGTCGGATTTTGTAATCCATGGCATCCTCCTGTTGTTGATTCGATTATACGCTTTTGAAAAACTCCCGTGAATTGCAATTCACGGGAGTTTTTTCTATTTCTTCTTTTTCGGTTTTGCTTTTGCAGAAGGCTTCTTTGCGGGCTTCGCTTTTGACTTCGTGGCAGGCTTGGCAGCTTTTTTAGCAGGAGCAGCCTTCTTTGACTTTCCTTCTTTCTTCCCCTTCGAAGACGCAGCCTTTCCACTATCCTTCTTCGGCTCTTCTTTCGCCACCTTCACGTAGTTCTCAAGCATCCACCCCACTGCAATGGACGTGATCCCTTCGCCAGGCTTGACCTCCACCACCATATCACCCTTTGATGAAGCGCGTTTGCGTAGACCGGCGGCATCTAACCTTGTAGATTTCGGCGCGCCCTTGGTCATGTGAATGGTTGCAACATGGTTTGGCTTGCCCGTTGCAACTGCAACAAGTGTCGATTTACCGGGCAAATCCCATGCCACCACACCTTTGCCATAACGTCCTTGAACCGGGAAGTCTTTCTGGTCTACGCGCTTGGCTTTGCCTTCGTTGGTGAGCAGGAAAATATCACCGTCCGTTGGCAGAATTTCTGCGCCAACCACTTCGTCTTTGTCTTCGAGTTTCATGCCGTTCACACCTGCAGCGACGAGTCCCATTGGGCGAACATCGTCTTCCTTGAAGCGGATCGCGTTACCGCTGGCAGTGATAAGCAGGATCTCTTTCTTTCCGTTCGTGATGCCAACCGCATTGAGTTTATCCCCTTCGTTGACCTTGACTAACACAAAGGTCTGCGACGAAGGACCAGGCAGTTCGGTAACAAGACTTTTCTTGATCATGCCAAAACGCGTGGCGGTCAGAACACAAATTTCTTCGCCCAGTGAAGATTTACTGGCTGGCAGGGAAAACACAGCTGAAAGCGTATCTGTATCACTCAACGGGGAGACACGATGCCATGGCACGCCCTGACTCATCTTGTTCGCTTCGGGGATCAAATGTGCAGCCACCGCGGCGGCTTTGCCGAGCTTGCTCACAAAGTAAATCGTATCTGTCGTAGATGCTTTGACCAGGAATCTGGGCGCATCATTGCCAGAATGTCGCGGTTGTTTATCGTCTGCGGTGCGCGAGACCAAGCCATCATCGGTCACACCGATCCACACTGAAGCTTGAGGCAGTTGGCTGGCTGTAATGGCAGAGCCTGCCTTGGCGCCTTCCTTCACACTGACGATCTGTGTGCGGCGGCGGTCGCCATAAGCGGCTTTCACTTTTTGGAGTTCGTCTGCAACCACACCACGCATGAGCTTGGGTGTCTTCAACAACTTGGTCAACTCAGCAATGATGGCGGTCACTTCTTTGTATTCAGTTTCGATCTTCTTTCGTTCAAGAGCAGCAAGACGGCGCAATTGCATATCGAGGATGGCGGTCGCCTGCAGCTCAGAGAGTTTATAACGCTTCATCAGTTTGGCGCGAGCGGCATCAACATCTGGCGCAGAGCGGATCAGTTCGATGATCTCATCCAGATTTTTCAGGGCGACAAGATATCCTTCGAGGATGTGGGCTCTCGCCTTGGCTTTTTCCAGATCAAATTCTGCGCGCCTCTTGATGACCGTAAGCCTGTGCTCCAAATAGACACGGAGTGCCTGTTTGAGAGTTAAGGTGCGCGGTTCACCGTCCACCAATGCCAGCAGGTTGATGCTGAAGGTGGTCTGCATCGGAGTACGCTTATAAAGGTCACGCAATACAAAATTGGGGTCAGCGTTCTTGGTCAGTTCGAGCACGATACGCATGCCCTGACGGTCTGATTCATCGCGCAAGTCAGAGAGACCTTCGAGGTGACCATCACGAGCCAGCTCGGCAATGCGCTCGATCAAGCTGGACTTGTTGACCATATATGGCAACTCAGAGACGATGATGCGGCTCTTGCCACGTTCCATCTCTTCAATGTGCGCCTTCGCCTGCACCATGATGCGTCCACGCCCTGAGCCATACGCCGACTCAATGCCCTCATCACCCTTTTCTTCGATGATGAGACCGCCGGTAGGAAAGTCTGGTCCCTTTACGAACTTCATCAATTGTTCAACATCGATATCGTCGAGCTTCTCCCAGCGTTCGAGCATGAACACGAGGGCGTCCACAACTTCACTTAAGTTATGAGGCGGGATCGACGTCGCCATACCCACAGCAATACCCGTCGCACCATTTACGAGCAAGTTCGGAATAGCGGCAGGCAAGACACCCGGTTCTTCGAGGGTATCGTCAAAGTTCGAGACGAAGTCCACCGTATTTTTGTTGAGATCCGTCAACAGGTCGAGGGCGGCGGCGGTTAATCTCGCTTCGGTATAACGCATCGCTGCAGGCGGATCACCATCGACGGAACCGAAGTTGCCTTGTCCATCCACGAGCATGGTGCGCATGGAAAAATCCTGCGCGAGACGAGCCATCGCTTCATACACAGACGAGTCACCGTGCGGGTGATATTTACCCAGCACTTCACCAACGATACGAGCTGATTTTTTATATGCGGTGTCCGCACGAATGCCCATGTCATACATCGCGTATAAAATGCGGCGCTGCACCGGCTTCATACCGTCACGGGCATCCGGCAGCGCGCGCGAAACAATGACCGACATGGCGTAATCAAGATACGCCTGCTGCATTTCGGTGTCGATATCAATTTTTCGTACGATACCAAGTTCCATTTAAATATCCTTTTTGAACCACAAAGAGAGAAATCTGTTCTTCTTCGCGCACTTGGTGTGCTTCGAGGTAAAGTTTATGGCGAATTAATGTTCTATCGCGGGGCTTATCTTACGGGCAAAAAAGGGATGCGTCAAGTCCCCCACACTTTTGGGTGATAGCATTCAATTTACATATCACTACAATGATTATCATTAGAGGTGCAGTATGAAACTTAACACGTCAAAAGATGTTTGGATCGCCCGTGTGATCGCATGGGTCTTGTTGTGTTTCCTTTCGAGTGGAATACTCTTTATAACCACCTTCATGGTGGGTCCCACTCTCTTCGTCATCCCCAACCTCACCGATAAGATCGCTGTTGCACTCTATTGCCCTGGCGCAGAAAGCACATCCACACAGGAAGGAGCATCTGTTCCGACCACCTCAGACCCAAATGGCACACGTGGTCACACTGTTGAAGTCACCTGCTACTTTCCCGATGGGCATACAGACATCATTGATAATGGTGAGTATGCCATTGCATCTATTGGTGGCATCTTTGGCATGGGTGGGTTGATCGGGCTGGTGATCTCCACTCCCTTGATGTTTTTACCGTTCATTTTTATCCGAAAGAAAAAAGACCAATAAATAAATAAAAAAAAAGAGGATGCTTCTAATAAGCATCCTCTTTTTTCAACAAAACCGGTCAGGGCTTGAGATTGGTCTCACGTGTACCGCAAACACCCTTCAAGTTCTCTTCAGAACATACAGTTACTGTGATCTGCATCTTATTGCCTCGAATGTTGTAATCGAATTTTGGTCCGGTCACCGTTACTGCACCCTCTCTCGGAACCGTTTCGACCCAGGTTAAGCCATCGCAGCCTGTTGTAATGGGGAAATTGTTATACGTCACAGAACGAGAGATATTCTTCACCGTATCACGCATCACAATTTGAACGGAATTCAAGACATAATTACTTTCACTTGTGATCACCAAATTCATCCAGGATGCGCCGCCACAAGAGTGCATGCCTTGTCCCTGCAATTTGAAATCAATGGTTGGAACGGTCGTTGCTGTGCTGGTAGGCGTAGGCGGCGGGGTAACAACCGGTAGTAAAAGTTGATTTCCCTCAAATTCAGCATACTCTCCCCACACCCAACAATAATCAGTGAACACATATGGATTGGGGATGTAAAAATATTGACTGGTGGGATCACGTCCGATCACATCAACTTTCATGCCAACCAACATTGAACCAACGATCTCATAAGATTTACCCGGACCTGTTCGACAATGGGTCGGACGAGTCACCCTCATTTCCACTGGCTCCGGGGTGAATGTAAATGTAGGTGCCGTGGTTACGGTCTCTGTCCCGGGTGGAACTGTCAAGGTTGGGGTCTCTGAGGGATAGCGCGCTGTGAGATAGATCAATGTGGGAGTAAAGGTCATCGTCAAAGAAGGCGTAACACTTGGGAGAGGTGTTGGTGGTGCGTTCTGTGTCAACCCGGCAACGATGGTTTCCACAGCAGCGGTACTTGCGGCATCTGCAGGTTGAATAGATTGCCCAGGGATCGCACACGCCAGAGCAAAGAAAATCGCAAAAATGAATGGGATAAATTTTTTCCAACGAGGCATGGATTGCTCCTGTTTCATTCTTCAATTATGACACGAAAATCAAAGATGCCATATCAGGTATCCCTTGCCCAGCCACTTCTTGTGACAATCCACATCAAATCCCTTTTGCGCCAACGCCTCAACTGATGCAACAAACCACTGTTTCAAACCAAACGTTTTGGCATGAGATGTCTCTGCCGCAGATCTCTTCCAGGCTTCGAAGAAATCATAAATTGGTTCCCCCTTCACCACACGATGGATGTAATTTTTGGGGAGGATGGTCTGAAACTCTTCGACATCAAAGCCAGTATGGAAATTAGTAGAGAATACCAACGCTTCAAACGACCATTGACCTGTTTCCACCCTTCGAGCTACATTCGCCGCCCAAACACTTCCAAAAGGCGTGGATGTCCCTTCCACAAGCAGACCTCCCGGTAAAACATACTCAGCTAACCGTTCATAGGCAGGGACAAAATCTTTTTCTTCATATTGACGTAACACGTTGAAGGCACGGATGAGCCGTACTGTCTCGCCGCTTTGCAATGGCAAATTGAAACCACCTAACCGAAAGAAGGTCTTTTCGTCAGCAAAGGGCAGTGCCGCTTCGACTCGTTCCTTATCAATTTCCACGCCCAGGATTTTCAGATTTGGGTTAACCCGCCGAAACCGACTGGCACTCTCGAGTGTAGTCCGCGCATCAAAGCCATAACCAAGGTCCACGAACAGGGAGTCAGCGAACAGGCTATCGGTCCGTGTGAGAAGCGATTTCTCGTAGAGGAGGACAAAATTATCGACTCGGCGCAGGCGGTTATCAGCAGTCTTCCCACGCGTGGGTTGTCCTTCAGGTTTTTTAGAAAACACTTTCTTCATTTACTTTTCAACACACTAAACAAATTACCATCATACTTTTTTCATCTCCAAACTGGGGTTTGGATCGCCAAGGAAGTAACTTCCATCATTGTTTTAAGCAGACCTGCGTTGTTCACTAACAAGAGCAGAACAAACACCAGAAGGATTGCATGAAACCAACGCTTCCCTGCAAGATCACGCCAGGCGAGGGCGAGGAAAAGAGTTATGGCATATGTCCAGTTCGTGGCATAGAGGAACACGTCTTTGCCATACTGAATGTGAAGCAGAAAATAAAAAAGCAAGGTAACGAGGAATGCGATCGAATACCCCTCATACTTTTTGACGATATTCTTCAGGAAAAGCACGCCTCCCAAAGCCAGTAAACCTGCCCATACAAGAACCAATCCATCACCAAGCGGGGTCTCGTAATTTGCAAGGCGCATCGGATCTTTCTTGATCGAAGCACGGAACATCCATACTTTGGTGAAAGTAAATTCATCGTCAATGGTCAACGGTTCGGGTGCGACGAAGCTGTGCAACGCCATTACACGTGCCAAGTAATTTGTCCGCTGCAAGGTGGCAGGGAATTGGTTATGTCCCTCTCCTTCAAGCAGGGACAGATCCCAGAAATAGGGTTGGGATTCTGGATAAACAAAATTATTGAGCAAGGTTAGAGGGACGACAAACAAACCAATGAGCACGCCATAAATAATGATCTGCCTGATGTTGCGCTTGACAAAGAAATGCGCAATGAATGTCTGCCCGACATTGGAGATGGTAATTCCGAAAGCCATCAACCCGGCAATGACCTGTAAATAGAGCGGGCTATCCTTTAGCAACAGGACAAGGAATATAAGAGCTACAGCCGAAAGGTAGATATAGCTTTCGATAACGGAACCAAACACGAGTTGAGTCGCTGAGGCGCCGAAGAGTGCGGCGATCAAAAGTGCATAGAGGCGATGTCCGATCGAGTGTTTTACAAAATACCAGACGAGAAAAACACACAAGGCAGCTGCCAGCGCATTGAGGGTGAAAGCCGCGAAGAGAGTATCCCCTTTGAAGAGGAAGGCAAGAATCCCGACCAACGGGCGGACGATGATGAGGATAAATGGATGGGCAGGACGCCAATAGTAATCACGAAATTCTTCTGTTGCAAAACGCCAGCGATACAGGCGGCTATCTGCATCGAAGAATATATCGTCTTCATTATAAGAAGGGCGATTGAAGATGGATGCAAAAATAAGATAAGCGCCAAAGAAGAGAAAGGCGATCAGTAAACCTTCAAGATTTTCATCAATGAATTTATAAAAGCGGGTTTCATTCCACTTTCTGTGTCTGGCAACATACAATACGATCATTGCGATAAAAAAAGCCGGTATCAGGGCGTTGAAAAAAGAAATTCGAACACTGGCATCCAGATTGAAGGCACTTACATCGAATAGATTTTCGAATGTTTTTGCCATGGTATACAGAGCAGGGATAAAGACCATCATTCCAGCAAAAAGCAGCGCTGCAATGAATGCACTAATGCGATTTAACTGAAATTCCTTTATCCCTCTACCAAGTAAATAATACAGAAAAAGGTTGACCAAACTATGAACAATCATGGTCAATAAAGAGACTTGGAAACCTGTGTTATAGAAGTTCTCAAAATAAGCGACTGCAAAGTAAGAAAGAGGAATCCCCAATAGCCATGCCAAAGGGAGGCGTTTATCGAATGACTGCATGTTGATGTCCTTGATCAGCGCAGATGAAGATATGCTGAAAGCAGCATAAAGAGGATCAAACGTGCATTGTTGATCATTTGAAAACCAATGAACGCTAAAAGAGGGATCTGGAACCAACGCTTGCTGGAAAGTTCGCGCCAAGCCAGTGCCAGAAAAAGGGTGATGGCATAGGTCCAGTTCGTAGAATACAGGAATACATCACGTCCGTAACGCATGTGAAGCACAAAAGAAAATAAGACAATAAAAATAAAGGCAAAGGGAAACCGGTTATCTTGATCGAACAGACTCTTGAGGAAAAGCGCGCCACCTATCGCCACAAGCAAAAGCCACACGGCAACCAGATTCTTACCAAGTGTCGTTTCATAACGAGATATTTCCAGCAGATCCTGCTTTTGCGCAGCACGGAACAACCAAACTTTCAGGAATGGAATATCTTCCTTGATCAGAAGCGGGTCTGGCGCAACAAAACTATGCATCACCATCACACGGCTCAAATAATTGGCGCGTAACACGGTTGGCTCAAAAACATTCTTCTCTTCAAACTGCAAAGTAGACACTTCCCAGAGATACGGATGCGCATCAGGATAGATAAAGTTGTTAAGCAGATTTAACGGAATAATAAATACACCAACGATCAAACCGTATTTAATTAATTGCGGAATATTACGTTTAACAAAGAAATGGGCAATGACCGTTTGGGCGATATTGGAGATAGTAATACCAAATGATGTCAACCCGGCAATGACAAGCAGGTACATAGGCTGGTCTTTCAACAGCAAGACCATGAAGATCAACGCTGCAGCTCCGAGGAAGATATAGTTCTCGATCAGGGAGCCAAACGCAAGTTGAGATGTTGAAGCGCCGAACAGACCAGCTATCAGTGAAGCATAGAGTGAATTCGAGGTGTACTCCCGCACAAAGTACCAGACGAGAAAGACACATAACGCACCGGTCAATGCAGTGACGATAAACGCGCCATAAAGCATATCGCCTTTGATGAACAGGGAAGCGATCCATACTAATGGGCGGACGATGATCAACACATAGGGATGAACCGTACGGTCATAGTAGTCTTTATAAAACTCTGTACCAAAACGATAACGGTACAGAGCGCTGTCTGTGTCGAAGTAAATATCGTCGAAGTCAAAGACAGGTTGATTGAAGATGGTTGCGAGCAGGAAATATATTGAAAAGAACAAAAGGGCAATGAAGATCCCGCCCAGGTTTGTATCTACAAACTTAAAAAAGCGGGTCTGCTTGAAGTTATACCGCTGTGCGGTTGACAGCAATGTCATCGAGGCTGGAATAGCCGCCAACGTGCCGATAACAAAGAAGAGCAACGTAGTCGAAGGCAAAACATAAGCAAGTACATCAAATTCATTGGGGAAGCGGCTTGCCATAACCACAAGCCCAATAAAAAAGCTGATCACCATAACCGCTAATGCAGCAGAAAGAGCGGCATCCACTCGCTGTTGCTGGAATTTTGATCTCAGCCTACCCAACAACAAGTAAAAGAATAAAGCTATTAACGATTGGGTGACCAAGGAAACAAATAAAATCTCCACCCCGGTTTTGTAATAAGTATCCCAAAAACCCGTTGCAACATAGGCGGGCAAAACGCCCAATGCCCAGGCAAGTAGAAGTCGTTTATTCAAAGTCTGCATCAAATTCGTTCCATTTGAGAATAGAGCGTTTTGGAGTTTACCACATGCCCGAAAGGGACAAAGGTTATCAAATCACACCAGGGATGGTATATTTTTATGCGCATGGACACGCTCAACACCTTCTTCAACCGTTGGAAAACCCCGATCCTCTTCGGTATTATTCTTCTCATTGGCATCTTTGCCCGCACTTGGGAATATGCAGACCTGCCGCCCGGCTTGAACGTGGACGAAGCCTCCATTGGTGTGGAAGCCTACTATCTGTACAAATATGGCATGGACCGGTATGGCATGACCTACCCAGTCCATCTCATTTCCTGGGGCAGCGGACAAAACGCATTCTATGCCTACTTATTAATTCCATTCGTGGCATTGAAGGGCATCAACGCCTTTTCTGTCCGTTTACCGATGATGCTGGCAGGTATCCTTGCCATGCCATTGATGTTCATTGCTGGCAAAAAACTACTGGGTGAAAAATTTGCATTCCTCGCGATGTTCTTTTTAGCGGTCTCGCCCTGGCACATTGTCAACTCGCGATGGGCGGTTGAGTCGAACATCATGCCCTTCCTTTTTCTGGCAGGGTTTACTGCGCTCACACTTGCAAATTCAAAGAACTGGTGGTTCATCGTTTCATCCGTTTTCTTTGCGCTATGTCTTTATGCCTACGGTACAGCATATCTCGGGGTGCCAGTTTTTCTTCTGCTCACTATTCCACTGCTTTTGAAGCTAAAGCGCATCTCTTTTCAGCAGATCATCATCGGCGCAGTTATCTTCCTACTGCTCACCTTTCCGATCATTCTCTTCCTTGCGGTCAATACATTCAAATTAGACACCATGCATCTTGGTGCGATCACTATACCGCGCCTGCCCGTCGAAGCCCGTTATGAAACCATGGCAGCTGTCTTTGGGTCAAGTCCATTCGCGGCAATCACTGAGAATGTCCGCATCATGTTTGATGTCTTGTGGAACCAGTCCGATGCCTTTCCGTGGAACTTTGTAGAGCCGTTCGGATATTTCTATAAATTTACCTTTCCACTGGTACTGGTGGGATTTCTTCTCACCCTGCCATTCAAGTTCATCAAAGAGAACCGCAGTGAACGATGGCTGATCGCTGCATGGATGATCGCCGCCCTTGCTGTTGGACTTGTTCACCCCGTCAACCTGACACGTTTCAATATGGTCTTCACGCCCATTTTGTTTTGCGTCGCGCTTCTTTTCCTGGACCTTGAACCACGTCTGCCCAGAATCATTCCTGCCGCTGTAAGCGTGTTCTTTGTCGCATTCCTCTTTTTCAATCGTGCTTATCATGGCGAAGAATACCGTAAGGTGACCAGTGCCGTATTCAACGAAGGGATCATTCCTGCAATTGAATATGCTGTTGAAAAAAGTGAACCGGATTCAATGATCTGTTTTACGAACGAGCATTATTCACTCTACATCTATGTGCTTTTGACCCAAAAATTCCACCCTTCAGAATATGTGGATGATCTGGAATGGATCGACCCTGAAAACCCCGCCGACCCTGCGCGGACATTAATTGCGCTCAAGCAATTCCGCTTCACGCCAGAAGCATGTCTAAGTGATCCCCAAGCGACGTATATCCTCACGCTGAAAGAGATCCCGCCAAACGCAAGCATCGAATATAAAGAAAAGAAGTTCGTTAAATTCGTGGTTCATTCGCCGAAGTAAAAAGAGACAGTCATCTTTGGATGACTGTCTCTTTTTACTATTTTCAATTTCTTTATACTTGCTCTGCTAACACTTCCAAGATCGTCTGCAGCAAGATGCCATTATTCCAGATCAATAGAGAAACGAACAACAATAAAACCACTTGGAACCATTTCTTATCGTGGAACTTCTGCCAGGCCAAACCCAAAAAGAGGATCAGCGCATAGGTCCAGTTTGGGGTATAGAGAAATAATTCCTTGCCATAACGCAAGTGGAGCACCATATTAAGCATCATGCATCCTATTAACGCGAGTGATAGCCGCCACTGAGGATTCTTTTTGAGATTCAGCAGAAACAACACCCCAGCAAGGATCAACAACCCCAGCCAAATCCATACTGTGACAGTTTGACTCAACAAATCGTACCGGCTGATCTCATCGATCTCGGGCTTGAAAAATCGGAATTGAATGAATGGAATATCCTTTTCATAAAAGACCGGTGTAGGCGCAATCACATTATGGAAGAAGAAAGCGCGTGCCAGGGCTTGAACGCGCAGCGAATTCAACGGGAATAGATTCTGCTTTTCCGCCTGCAGCGTGGATGGCACAAAGAAGAACGGATGGGCATCCGGGTAAAGCAGGTTATTGAGCAGGGTGAACAAAACGAGAAAGACCAAAACAGAAGCCACAAAGCGAATCATCTGCTTAATGTTCGGCTTCAGTGTGAACAAGGCGATCACATTCTGCGCGAAATTTGTGTGTGTGATACCAATGGTCACCAAACTGGCCGCGATAAGGGGAGGTAAAGGTTTATCTTTCAAGAGTAGAACAAAGAACAGCAACAAGCTGGCAGCGAGGAAAATGTACGATTCGAGTAACGAGCCAAAGATCAAATGCGAAGCGGTCAACCCCAAGATGGCGGCGATGAGCGAAGCATAGACTGAATTCCCAGTCGCGGACTTGACGAATATCCACGCAAGATAGACACATGTCGCACCGCCCAATGCCACGAAGACATATGCACCCCAGAGCTTGTTCCCTTTGAGGAAGAACGCGATCAAATCCACGGGTGGTTTGAAGAGAAGGATCATGAAGGGGTGAACCGAACGCCAGTAGAAATCGCGCCAAGTGTCGGTGGTGAGGCGGATGCGGTAATTCATCCCATCAGCATCGAAGAAGATATCATCCACATCAAAGCGTGGATCGTTGATGACCGAAGCGAAGACCAAGTACAGAATGAAAAAGGCAAGTGCCAGTGAAAAGCCAGCCAGATTGGCGCTTATATAGGTATATATTTTTGTATGTTTGACGCGATTGTAAAAACCGCTGAACTTCAATTTAAGATGCAGCCAAGCCTGCCAAGGCAAAGCAAGCAGACTGACAAACAAAAATGCGCTACTGGTCTTGTCGTTCAAAATAAAATAACTGACCGGAAAAAGCGAAACGATGCGGCTGGTCTGGAACAACCAGATGATGAAACCGATCAACATCACGAACAACGCGCCATGCACGATCGCATCGAACCAACGTTCATCTGCCACACGCCGAATCCTGCCCATCAAGAAATAACCACCTATGCCAAAGATCGCTTGCGAAAGCACGGTCAATAAAATGACTTCAATGGTGGTGGAATAGAAATTATCCAAAAAACCGATGAGCAGGGAACTGGCGAAGAAAGCAAATAACCATGCACCAAACACGCGGCGACGCCCATTGGCTTCGATCAGGCTTTGAATGGATGGGGCAGATGGAATTGTAAGAAAAAGGAAAACAATGAAGAGAAGCAGTAAAGGAAGTAACGAGTAACGAGTAACAACCAAGGTTAGGAATGATGAAAGAAGCGCCCACAGAAAGATAAAGATACGTGCAGGAGCATAGATCCCATCAAAAGACCGCTCAAAGAACGGCAATAAATACAAAACACAAATACCTACGGCTATCGCAGGAACCAATACCAAAAACAATTGATCGATGAAGGCTCGTGAATCAAGCTCAAAAAACATCTGCGCCAGCGCAAATGAAATCACGGTGCCAACGATAGCGCTAATTACAACGCGAACAAACTGCATCCACTTTTGATTTTTCATTGTTTTTCTATACTCGCCAACCCAGGCAGTCCGCCAGCTGAAACCGACGCCCGCACAGCGCGGACAATTGCCATTGCAAACGCTTCTGCAGCAAAGACACCCACCATCGAAAGATCAGCGCGTTTGCCGCCGGTTGCAAGCGCAAAGATGGTATCGCCATCATATTGAGTATGCACAGGTCGAATGGCACGCGCCATTCCATCGTGCGCCATCTGCGCCGCCCGCATCATTTCGGCTTTTGTAAAATTCGCATTGACCGCCACAACACCGATCACCGTATTTCTATGGATCATCGGCACACGCGATGCCAATCGCATCCATTCCAATGTCTTTTTCTTGGTGCGAATGCCCGCCACAAACTCGCCTGTATGCGGATCATACACATCCCCAACGGGATTCACCGCCGCGATCGCACCCACCACAATTCCCCGACCTAATTGGATGCTCGCGCTTCCGACTCCCGACTTCATGGCTTCTTTGTGCCCAAGCATTTTGCCCACGCTCGCGCCTGTTCCTGCACCGATCACACCTTCAGCCGTTTCCTTCGACGATGCATTCACACATGCCTGATACCCCATCTTCGCGTCTGGGCGGATTTTGGAATCGCCGAGGTCAAGGTCATACAAAATGGCAGAGGGAACGATGGGAACCTGCGCCTCGCGTGTCTGGAACCCTACTTGATTCTCTTCGAGGTAACGCATCACCCCCGAAGCCGCATCCAGCCCAAAAGCAGACCCGCCCGCCAGCATCACAGCATGGACTTTTTGCACCATGTTGCCAGGTTGAAGCAGATCCGTTTCACGAGTGCCCGGCGCACCGCCACGCACATCCACACCAGCGACTGCCCCTTTGCGGCATAGGATGACAGTACACCCGGTCAGCGCTTTTACATTTTGTGCATGCCCTACTTCAATGCCTGGAACGTCGGTAATGTAGTTGCGTAGTTTTGACATGGCAGAAAATTAAAAGGTGGCAGTCACATTTTATGACTGCCACCTAATTCATTACTTTCCTAATGCATTCAAAAGCTGCTTGAATTCAGACCAATCTTCGTTATCCATCCAAATGTCCACGTTATCGAAAGAGACGGCATACATACCATCTTCATTAGGTTTGGCTGCCAGCAATTCAGGAACGGACGCTAGAAGCTCATCCCACTCTTCCATAAAGAAGTTGACCGTGGCGCGTCCCAGCTGAAGATAATAGGTGGTTTCGCCATCGGGTTCATTCGCACGCCACGCCATGAAGTTCTCGGTCTCGGCGATCGTTTCGGTATTGGGGTCTTGAGAGTTGCTCATAAGGTCTCCTAGGTTTGTGATTTGAGAAAAGGCTCAGGTGAAATAAAAACTATTTTTTGGCACCCAGTTTATTGTCACGAAAGAAGCGGCGGATCGCCACCATGATTCGCGAACCGGGAGGCGGAGGCGGCTGGGTCACTTCCTTTTCGGGGAAGGGGTCCAGATCCAATAATTTTCGCATGATGTAGTTCCACAGAAGCGCAGCAGTGGCGAGAATGGGCGCAGCCACAACAACACCGAGGATGCCAAACAGATTGGCCGCAATGATCGCAGCCACCAATACAGCCGCAGGGTGCACCTTCAAGGCGTTCGACATGATGCGAGGGTTGATGATGTTATCAAAGACCTGATCGATCACAAGCGCAACGACAAGAACGATGATCGTATAAGTCAGGTCTGGCAAGTGAAAGAGAGAATATTGTTGGAAGTATGCAACGATCACAAGCAATGCCCAATTGACCGCCGGACCAACATACGGAACAAAACGCGCAAGCCCTGCCAGAAAGGAAAGCCCAATCGCATAGCTGACGCCAAGTGTAGTGAGCACGATCGAATATACGATCACCGCTAAAAAGAAGATGATGATCTGCCCGCGCAGGAAGGCGTTCCAAATACGACCCAGTTCACGGCTCAGACGCGCAAAGTCCTGGTTATAGCCAGGAACATCGACACTGATGATCTGGTCGCGTAGACCGCGGCTTTCAATGAGCGTAAAGTACGAAACAAGCAGCACGAATAATGTCCAACCGAGGAAGTTCGCGGCTCCTCCTGCTACTGTTCCAAGCAATGTGCCTGTACGGCTCAATAAGGGTTGAACCATGCTTAATACTTGCTGGCTCAGGTCATTCAAATCCAAATGGCTGAAATCAAGTTTAAAAGGACCAAATTGGTAGACCTTGCCGGAAATATCCTCGATCAACTGCGGCAGGGTTCGAAGCGCATCTTGCACGATGATCACAAGACTTTGGATCTGCTGAACCAGTCCTACTCCGCCCAAGGTAAGCAGTCCCAGCAGCAAAATGACGATGATCAAAAATATCACACCAACCGAGGCATTCCATGAAAAATGCACCTTGCGTTGTAAAAAGTCTGCAACGGGATGGAACAGATAAGAAAGCAGGAATGCCATCACCAAAGGTGTGATGATGAACTGGAATTTGACCAAAAGCGCGCCAACGATCACAACGATCGTCAAGGCAACGACTAATTTGGTATTGGTGCCCCAGCCTGGAGAGGATGTTTTGGGTGTCTGTTCCATAATAAGATTCTCAATATGCGGTTTGCTGATTTGATTCTATCAAAGATGAGTGATTTTACAACAGAAGACCTGTTGCAAATAAAAACCCCGCGGCAATGCCGCGGGGTCGATATACCACAGGGGAACTAACAACCTGAGATGAATGGGAACAGGACGCACCAGCGATAGGTGGCGTCGACCCACCAGAAGAAACCAACGCACATACAAATGAAAAGGAATACGCCCACACCAATAAAGATCGGCATCATGTTGGTCTTCTTTGCCGCAGGCTGGGGAGCAGAAGCATAGGAAGCGGCAGGAGGAGGCGTAGCTGGTGCGGAAGAATACACAGGTGGAGGAGGCGCTGCCTGCTGAACCGCACGGCGCGGAACCGCTACGGTCGCTCCTGCATCGGAGGCGATCGCATCGTACATCAGGACGATCTGCTCGCCCAACGAAACCACATCGCCCGCCTTAAGCACGATCGGACCGGCAAGGCGTTGTCCATTCACGAAGGTACCGTTGGTGGAGCCAAGGTCTTCCAAGACATACTTTCCACCTTGGAACATGAGGCGTGCATGCTTGCGCGAGATCTCTGCATCGTTGATCGCAACCGCATTGGTCGAATCGCGACCGATGGTCAGTTGGTCTCCTTCAAGAGGGAACGTAACACCCGGCGTGGGTCCCGATCTCATAACAAATTGAAATTGTGCCATCTTCTTCCTCCAAAAAATTTCTTACTAGCTCGAACCAAGTTTACAATCTCCAAGCTAAAAAGTCAAACCATTACCACTTAGCCCGTTTGGGGGATGTTTTCATTAGCGTGGAGCGGTCTTACTGGTGCGCGGAAGATAGATCATGAACACAGTTCCTACGCCCATTTTGCTTTTAACTTCAATACGACCGCCATGTCCCTGCACGATCTGCTTACAAATGGAAAGCCCCAGCCCGGTGCCTGAGGCGCGGGTTTCATGTTCACGAACACGATAGAATTTTTGGAAAAGATGCGGAAGCGCCTCATCTGGGATACCAATACCTGTGTCCTGGATCACGACCATCACTTCATTATCAAGCACTTCAGCACGAAGAAGAACACTGCCATTGGGACGGTTGTACTTGATGGAATTGCTCAGTAAGTTCAAGAAAACTTGTTTGATCTTATCGCGGTCGGCATCGACAAGGGGTAATCCCTCAGGTGATTCAACGCGCAGGTGGATATTATCCTCCACGGCTTTGGTTGCCATGATGTCTTTGCATTCGTACATCAGGTCTGCCAGGCTGAAAACGGTCTTGCGATATTGCACACGTCCCGATTCGAGACGAGCCAGGTCCAGAAAAGATGAAGCCAGCGCGTTCAATCTCATGGTTTCGCTATGGATGTTCTGGATGATCTGGTCACGCTGTTCTTGCGACATTTCCGGGCGAAGCAAAAGATACGTCGCTGTACTGAGAGAGGAAAGTGGAGTGCGAAGTTCATGCACGAATTCAGAGATCAGGTCCGATTGTTGGAAGAGGCGGGTGTTCTCGATCGCCACGGCTGCTTGTGCACCTAACACCAACAACAAGGATTCGTCGATCTCAGTGAATTTCCCTTTATGCTTGTTTAACGCCTCTAAAACGCCGACGATCTTGTTCTTTGTAATGAGCGGAATACCAAGTAAAGATTGAGTGGAAAGACCCGTAACCGCTTCTACATTAGAGTAGAAACGTTCATCTTCATGCGCATTGATGATGCGGACCGGTTTACGGTTCGTCACGATCCAACCGGCGATGCTGCCATCGAGCGGGACCGTGATGCCACGCCGGGTGGATTCATCCATATTGGTAGAGACCTGAAAATATAACTGGCGCGAAGCGTCATCATAAAGCAGGATCGAAGCAGCTTCTGCCCCACTGATCTCTGCGGCAGCATGGACGATGCGCGAGAGCAGAATGTCCAAGTCCAGAGTGGAGGCGAGGTCGCGAGAAATATCGATAAGGCGGCGGTAGCTATCTAATCGTTCCGTTTTAATTTCAGCCATTGAGAACTCTCTCTGTGATCGCAGGCAGAATGGTCGCTACATCGTCAAGGATGGAAACATCTGCGCGAACATTTAAGTAAGTGGGGTTGTTATTGATAATGATCAAGTGTGCTCCGCGATCCAATGCTTGCATGGGAAGCCCTGCCACAGGCAGAACTTCAAGAGACGAACCAGCAACAAGCATCAGGTCGCATTTACGAGCCTCTTTTTGTGCCATGAACCATGCCGTTTGAGGCAATTGCTCGCCAAATAGGATCACATCGGGTTTAAGCACCTGTCCACATTTGGGGCAGTGCGGAATTTCACCCTTTTCGACGAACGCAGCGATATAAGGTTCTGCCTCTACTTTATGATAACACTGAGTGCAAGTCAGTGTTTGCATGGTGCCGTGCATTTCAATCACTGCTTTGGAACCTGATTTCTGGTGAAGTATATCGATGTTCTGAGTGATGATGGATTTAATAAATCCGCATCGTTCCAACTCAGCCAATGCAATATGCGCAGAATTCGGTTTGGCATCGAACATCTGACGAGCCAACGGTCGGAACCATTCAAAGAACAAATGAGGCTTGGTACGGAAGGTGCTAAGCGAAGCCACCTCGAGCGGTTCATCTTTGGACCATAAACCTGTTCCAGATGACCTGAAATCAGGGATCCCCGACGGCGTCGATATCCCTGCCCCAGTCAGAATAACAGCATGTTTGGACTGACGGATGAGATCCGCCGCAAATTCGATGTTTGTCTGAGTCTGGGGGGATAAGGTGGTCATCGACCCTTTTCACGTTCCAGGATGCTGTCTGCAAATTTGAAGAATTGCTGCGAAACCATATTTTCCGGCTGGGCAACAACCGCAGGAGTACGCAACCGAGATGCTTGCATGAATAGGTCTGGCATGGGGGTTAGTGTCGTTGAAATGGAATACCCCAAGCGCTCTTGAACTTGAGCCCAAGGCATTTGCGCATCAGTACGTAACCGATTGTTCAAAACGACCGAGATCGTTTTGGGGTCCACTTTCAGAGCAACAACCTCGTTCAGCAACATCTTGGTCTGCTGAATGGAATTGGGCATACCTTCCAGAACTACGATGCGATCGGAACATAAATGAAGGGTCCGTTGCACAAAGGAAGGTAGACCAGACCCAAGATCCAAAATGACATAGTTTGCAAGAGTTGACAGACGAAGCACCAAGGCTTCGAAATTTTCAATACGGGTGACCAAATCCACATCGCGTGGGTTATCTGAAGAAGCAAGGATCCTCATCCCGGTTGGGTGAGTCACCAAGGCAGATTGCACCTTCTCCCGAGTAATTTCAATAGCAGTCCCTTTGAGGATATCAGACAGAGCCGTTTGGGGTTGAAGCCCCAATTCCATTGCCAACGTTCCCTGACCTGGCGTGAACTCTGCAAGGATCACATCCGACTTGCTTCGGGTCAACAGTCCTGCAGCCAGGTTCGTAGAAACCGTCGAAACACCCAACCCGCCGCGAACAGAGAGAACACCGATCACATGCCCGTGTTTTTCCCTGTACATTGTATCCATCAGTTCCGGAGATTTGGGAACAGCACGCGCCAAAAGGGCTTTTACATGAGACTGAAGTTCAGTGGGGTGTGTTGGCTTGGTAAGATAATCATCAGCACCAACTTCGAAGCCGGCAACCTTGTCATCGAGTTGGGTCTTTGCCGTGAACATCAGGATGGGAATGGATGCTGTGGCAGGATTTTTACGCAATCGGCGAGTAACTTCATAGCCGTCCATATCCGGCATCATAACGTCCAACAGAATCAAATTCGGACGTTCTTCAAATGCCTTCGTAAGTCCTTGCGAGCCGTTTGAAGCCGCAATGACTTGATACCCCTGCCGTTGAAGCATTAAACCAACCAGCCGCAGGGTATCCACATCATCATCAACAATTAATATTCTTTCAGCCATGGTAACCTCATCGAACAGGTGTCTGCGCATCCGCAACGACCCCTGTGTCCGACTCTTCTCCTGTTCATTCAATTATAACGGACAAGTCCCCAACTTTCGCATCAGGGTCATGCTATAATAAATGTAGCAACGGGACGCCTGTGCAGTCGTTCTAACGGGGATGACAGGCTTCGACGGGAGAGGCTGGTTCCGGAATGCGAGCCGAGCGTGCACCGACCTCGTAAAATCAGTGCAAACAATCAAGTGCCAACAACCGCACTTACGCTGCTATGCCCCTCGCCGCCTAAGGCGAAAGCATAACAGTCAGCATCCTTTGATGATGCTGCGTCCGCCGTCCCCGCTCTCCACCCGGTGACGGACCGGGCGAAACAATGGTGAAGTGCCGCGTGTGATTCTGCTAAACACGCCTAAGACAAGCAGATGGTCACAGGCTTACCAGCCCGCCGGGGTGTCTGTGGTGACGATTAACGGCAGGCTACGCTCGTAGAGTTCCGAGGGTCGAATCTTTCGGACCCGGGTTCAATTCCCGGCATCTCCACCTGTTTCATTGCCCAGTTCATAACTGGGCAATGGCTTTATATGGAGACTTTTATGAAAAACACCATCGTCGACATAAAGCCAGCAAGTCTAATCAGTTTTATTATTGTTCTACCGTTCATCATTCTCGAAATGATCAACGGACAAGATCTCGACCTTGGTTTCCCGACCGCTTTATTTTTTATGCTGTGGCTCCTGCCTGTAATATTTATCGCCACACTGTTGCCGATCATTCGTACTATTCAATACGGAGAAACTTTACTGTCATATCCCATCTTGCTCTTTCTTCGAGTCGCTTTCCTGGTATTCATCGCCGTGATGTGGATGAACATCATGATCGATCAAATGCCTTGTTTCATGGGCGTACCGAACTGCGATTAACAACATCTCTTTGCTTGTGATATAAGAGGCGGCATGAAAAGATCACTCTTTATTGGATTATTACTCCTCATCACCATTTCAGCCTGCAACCTGCCCGACCCCTCGCAAACAGGAGATTCGCCTCTTGCCACGCTGGAAGCTGTTGAAACCACCCCAGCCATTCTCCCTACTGCTACCCTCTCCCCAACCCCCGAACCGCTTCCACTTTATTTCACCGACGAGTTCGATACTACATCCACCTACTGGGAATTTCTCCAAGCGGGCGGAACCGCCATCCCAACCACCACATTCCAAAATGGGACCCTCCGTATTGATATCCCTTCACCAGATACCTGGCTTGTTGGTGTGCACAATGCAAATTCCTATTCGAATGTTTTTGTGCGTGCGCAAACTTCAGCCACACCCGCTGGCTCTATTGGTCTGATCTGCCGTTATTCTGAAGATGGCTGGTATGAATTCAACATCTCAAACGATGGAACCTATTCTGTATTGCTAGGTCGGTGGCTTTCACAGGGCATCGTTAAATATGCGCCTGTTATCAATGACCTCAGCAACAAACTATCTGAAGCAGCAACCAACGAGATCGGTCTCTTCTGCGAAGATAACTTCCTGCAGCTTTATGCCAATGGCACCATGATCCGCCGCGTAGAAGTGACCAATTACGGGCTAACCGAAGGTAAAGTGGGTATTACCGCTTCTTCCTTTACAGATATACCCATGTCGGCAATATTCGAATGGGTGCAAGTGAGTCAGGAATAATACTTTTCATCAGGGCGACCCATGGGTCGCCCTGATACGTTTATTCAAAACCTACGCATCGTTAACAGAATTCTTGCACACGTCGCTTAACATGGGGACATAGAAAAAGAGTATTTAAGGAGATTTCTCATGGGCAAAATCATAGGAATTGACCTCGGCACGACCAACAGCGTCGTCTCCGTTATGGAAGGTGGCTCCCCCACAGTCATTACTACAGCAGAAGGTGGACGTTTGTGCCCCTCCGTTGTGGCATTCAACAAGAATGGCGAGCGCATGGTCGGGCAAACCGCAAAGCGGCAAGCTGTGGTCAATGCGGATAACACAATCTATTCCATTAAACGCTTTATTGGGCGTCACTTTGAAGAGACTTCCACAGAGCGTTCCATGGTTCCATATCAAGTGATCCAGGGTCCCACCGGCGATGTGCGCGTGAAGATCCCGGTCAATGGCAGGGAATACTCACCGCAAGAAATCAGCGCGATGGTGTTGGGCAAGCTCAAGGCGGATGCTGAGGCGTATCTCGGCGAGCCTGTGACTCAGGCAGTCATCACTGTCCCCGCATATTTCAATGACAGCCAACGTCAAGCCACTAAAGATGCAGGCAAGATCGCAGGTCTGGAAGTGCTGCGCATCATCAACGAGCCGACCGCTTCTGCGTTGGCATATGGACTCGATAAGAAGAAAAATGAAACCATCCTCGTCTTCGACCTTGGCGGTGGTACGTTCGACGTATCCATCCTCGAAGTGGGCGAAGGCGTGATCGAAGTGAAAGCTACCAACGGTGATACCCACCTTGGCGGCGATGACTGGGATCAAAGCATTACCAACTGGGCAGCCGATGAATTCAAGAAAGATCAAGGCATTGACCTGCGCCAGGATCGTCAGGCACTACAACGCCTGCGCGAAGCCGCGGAGAAAGCCAAGATCGAACTCTCGACCGTGATGGAAACAGAGATCAATCTGCCGTACATCACTGCTGATGCCTCTGGACCCAAGCACTTGCAATTGAAACTCAGCCGCTCTAAATTCGAGCAGATGACCGAAGACCTGCTCCAGCGCTGCCGCAAACCGTTCGAAGCCGCGCTGAAAGATGCTGGTATGGACGCAAGCAAACTCGACGAAGTTGTTTTGGTCGGTGGTTCTTCCCGCATGCCGATGGTTCAAGAGTTGGTGCGCAAACTTACCAATGGTAAGGAACCGAACAAAGGTGTGAACCCCGATGAAGTCGTTGCCATTGGCGCAGCCATTCAAGGCGGCGTGCTCGGCGGCGATGTCAAAGACATCCTCTTGCTTGACGTAACCCCGCTCTCCCTTGGCGTTGAAACCATGGGCAGTGTGATGACCGTCATGATCGAACGCAACACCACCATCCCCGTCCGCAAGACCGAGGTGTACTCCACTGCCGCGGACAATCAGACTGCGGTTGATATCCACGTGTTACAGGGTGAACGCCCAATGGCACAGGACAATATGAGCCTTGGTCGCTTCCGCCTCGATGGAATCCCACCGGCACCACGCGGCATCCCGCAAGTGGAAGTGACTTTCGATATCGACGCGAACGGCATCTTGCATGTGACCGCGAAAGACAAAGCCACAAGCAAGGAACAAAAAGTGACCATCACCGCTTCGACCAACTTGAACAAGAGCGACATCGAGCGCATGGTGCAGGAATCCAAGCAGAACGAAGCAGCCGATAAGAAGCGCCGTGAAGTGATTCAGATCAAGAACGATGCGGACAATCTCACGTATCAGATCGAAAAGGCATTGCGCGACCTCGGCGATAAAGTTCCTTCCGCTGAGAAGGCTTCCATCGAAGCCAAAGTCAGTGAATTAAAGCAAGCCGCACAAGGTGATGACATCGAACGCATCAAGAAGTTGAGCGAAGAATTGCAGAACACCTTCCATGCGCTCAGTCAGCAGTTGTACGCACAGGGTCAAGGCGGGCAACCTCAACCTGAAGGCGGACCCGCTCAAGATGGCAACGTCGTTGATGGTGAAGTAAAAGAATAAAAAGTGATCAGACCTCCGAAGTCTTAGAAACTTCGGAGGTCTTTTTGTATGTATAATCTTTACATGAAAAAAAGTTTTAACCGTATCTGGTTCATCCCCATTTTTATCCTCCTCAGCATCGGCATCTACTATCTTCCACCTGTTCACAGCCGCCTTGCATGGCGGGTCGAATCGGTGCGCACCCAGATCAAATATTGGATCAACCCGCCTGATGAAGCCGTCTTTCAACCAAGCGGACAAACCAGCCCATTGACCGTTGAGACAGCTGTCGCGACGACCCGCGCCGAATTTTTATTGACGCTAACACCCGCCTCCACCCCAACACCAGAACTGGGTCCCACCATTGAGCCGACGATCACCTCCATACCTTTACCTGCCACTGTGATGCTCGATGGCGTGACGTATGAACATCAACACGGTCGGACGAATTATTGTGGACCCGCTAATTTCTCAATGGCTCTCACCTACTGGGGCTGGGACGGTAACCGCGATGTGATCGGCAAAGCTGTAATGCCTGTCAACGCAAAAGACAAGAATGTGATGCCTTATGAGTTACAAGAGTTCATCACAGACAATGTCCCCGGCATGACGTCCATCATCCGCAACGGCGGCGACTTTGAAACGCTCAAACGGCTTATCTCAGCAGGCTACCCGGTCATTGCCGAAAAAGGTATTTACGAAGTTGACCTCAATGGCAAATTTAGCTGGATGGGACATTACGCCTTCATCACTGGTTACGACGATGCTGCTCAAGTTATCATCTATCAAGATAGCTATCAACCCGACCCCGAAACAAACCCTGGTCCGAATCGCAGAATGGGATACGATGCCTTCGTAGAAGGTTGGCGTGCATTCAATTATGTTTTCGTTGTGGTCTTCCCTGCGGAAAAACAAGCTGAAGTGCTGGCTCTGCTTGGTCCGCTGGCGGATGAAACCCAAGCCAACCGCCGCGCTCTTGAGATCGCGAAAGCTGAATCGCAAACCCTCTACGGCATCGACCAATTCTTTGCCTGGTTCAACATCGGCACCAGTCATGTGGACTTGCTCGAATATGCCGATGCAGCGACTGCCTATGATTATGCCTTCAGCCTCTATGCACAATTGAACGTCGACGATACCGCTCGCCCATATCGCATGATGTGGTATCAAACCGGTCCTTATAAAGCCTACTATTACACCAACCGCTTTACCGATGTCATCAATCTGGCAGACACAACCTTGAACGACACCATCGCGGAACCCGTGTTGGAAGAGTCCCTTTACTGGCGCGGACGGGCTTACGTTATGGCAGGCGATACCAACCGCGCCGTGAAAGATTTTATGGCAGCGCTCAAAATCCACCCCAAATGGGAACCTGCTGTTCAAGCGTTGCAAGAGTTGGGTTTACAGCCATAAACTCTTGATTCTCTTCCGAAACATACCTCATTGCAGGACGCTGATGAACGCCGAGAACACGGATTCTTAAGAGAGTGTCTGAAAACTCAACCACGAAGTCTCTAAGGCACAAAAACACGAAGTTTTTTTCTCTTTGAGTCTTGGCGTCTTTGTGTCTTCGTGGTGAAAAAGCGTAGGTTTCAGACACTTACTAAATGTTTTCCGCGTCCATCCATGCTTGTCTTCGTCCCACTTGCAATTAAGAATCCTGTTTTGGGCGTGATATGTTTCTTTTATAATGCCTGTCATGCAAAACTTAATCGTTGGTGATGTACTGCCTGTTCATGTCTGCAAAACGGACGGGACGGTTTATCGGAGTTTCAAAACTACGGTCGAAGAGGTGAATCAGGATGCAGTAATTACCATTTCTCCCGCCGGGTCGTCCGTCTTCAACATCAAAGGGGAAGATCACCCACTTGTGCATCATTATCGCGCTTATTACTGGTTCAATAAATACTATAACCTGCTTGAAGTCTTTGAAACGGATGGCAGGCTATTTCATATCTATATCAACATTGCTTCGCCGCCTGAATTCAAAAATGGCGTCATGAGTTTCAAAGATCATGAATTGGATATTTCCAAAGTCCTGCCCAACCCTGCGCATCTCGTGGATGAAGACGAATTTGCCGAGGCTATTGTGAAATATAACTATTCAAAGGAATTTCAAGATAAGATGTACGCCACGGCAAGAGAAGCACTTGAACTGGCTGAAAACTGGCAGGCAAGACCCTGCCCTACTTTTGGAGAGAACCATGCTTAAGAAAAAAATCGCATTCATTGGTCCCGGTGTGATGGCAGAAGCCATGATCGCAGGCTTGCTTAATAAAAAACTGGCAGATGCCAAAAATATCATCGCCTCTGGTCCGCGCGAAGCACGCGGCGAAGAGTTGACCATGAAATACGGCATCAAATTCACCACCGATAACTCCGCCGCCAGCCACGGCGCGGATGTAGTGGTTCTCTCCGTCAAGCCGCAGCGGCTGACCGAAGTGATGAAAGGACTCAAAGGAGTCCGCTCAGATGCATTGGTCTTGTCCATTATTGCCGGGGCGACCATCAAAAAGATCGGTACGGGCTTGAAGCACAAAGCCATTGTGCGTTCGATGCCAAATACGCCCGGTCAGATCGGCGAAGGCATCACCGTGTGGACTTCTTCAAAGGATGTCACTGAAGAACAGCAGGAAATGACTCGCGCCATCCTCGGCGCGTTGGGCGAAGAAGTACTTGTGGAAGATGAAAGTTATCTCGACATGGCAACCGCTCTCTCCGGTTCCGGCCCTGCTTATGTTTTTCTCTTCACCGAAGCGTTGATCGACGCTGGAGTCCACATGGGCTTCCCGCGCCGCATTGCGGAACAGCTTGTTCTGCAAACCATCAAAGGTTCGGCTTCGTACTATCAAGGCGCGGCGCGTCATCCTGCCACGTTGCGCAATCAAGTCACCTCACCGGGGGGCACATCCGCTGAGGCCTTGTATTATTTGGAAAAGGCTGGCTTCCGCACGGCGATCTCCCGCGCAGTTTGGGCAGCGTATCAGCGCTCATTGGAGTTGGGTAAAGAAAAGCCAGGTCATATTGACACGGATGAGGAGAAGTAGAGTTTTGTAATTTGTTCCGTAGAGCGGGAGGCTTCGCTCTGATGCGTGAAACGTAATTGAGGTGCTTCAAACAAACTTAATTAACTTCGAAATTAATATGGGACGCTGACGAGCGCAGGTGGACGCGGAAAAAGCTTTTAAAATCCGCGTATTAAGCGTTTATCTGCGTCCCATTAGTTCTTAAAAGCAAACTCACCCACAAAACTTTAATTTTGGGGTGAGTCATGTTTTATTTTACACACTACAAACAGTTACTGAGGAGGTTGAACAAGCCCGGAAGAATATCCATCCTGAGTAACAAAATCCACAACAAAGACATGGAAGGTTCCATTACCGCAATCCACGTTCCATTCTTCCTGCCATGAACCTTCCGCATTGGGTTGGGTGATCACTTTAATTTCAGTGGTTTCCGCTTTTGGTTCGGGGCAATTCGCTTCTTGATAGTAGATGGGAATCTGTGTCCATACAAATTCACGCGCCCTCTCATCTCCCAGTCCACCTTCTGGTGCTTTGCTAAATGGCATAAACGGAATTGGAACATTGGGGCTGTTAGGGTCCTCTGGATTCACTGGGATCTCATACACTTCCTTAACCTCATCAACAACCTCTTTGGCTGCTACATAGGCTTGGTAGCCATAATATCCGCCTATCCCCACCACAAGACAACAACAGCCAACAAGAAGTACTCCGATAATTGCGATGATGATGTTTCGGGTCGAACCTTTATCTTCACTAATAGTCGAATTTTGTGGATCTGTATACATTAACGATCATCTCCTAAAATAATATTAATGAGTATTATGCTCAAAAAAGGCGAAAATGCAATCAAATTTAATCCCCCTTAAGTTATATGTATTTTCAACCAACAAAACGCATATAGGTTAAAATCCATCCGCATTTTTACTGGAAACTACCCACTGAACACTGGCAACTGAAATGGCACTCATCACTACATCCAACCTCACCAAATCCTACGGCGCAACCGACATTTTCACCGGGCTGACCATCTCTATTGAGAAAGGGTCACGGCTTGGCATTGTTGGTCCGAATGGCGTAGGCAAGACCAGCCTTCTCCGAATCCTTGCCAGCGAAGATGAAGCTTCAACGGGTATAGTCACCCGCACACGGGGAGTCCGAACCGGGTACTTGTCGCAAGAAGCAGATTTCAAAATGGAAGGTACGCTCTGGGATGCGTGTCATTCCGTTTTCGAAGATCTCATCCGTCAGCAAAAAGAACTGCACCGTCTCGAAGATCTGATGGCGACCGATCCCGAAGTCATCGAACAATATGGCAAGATGCAAGAGGATTTTGAACGACACGGCGGCTATACCTATGAGACGCGCATCAAGCAGGTGCTCACTGGTTTGGGATTCGACGCTTCTGACTACACCCTGTCTTTGGATCACCTCTCAGGCGGACAGCGCACCCGGGCCTTTCTTGCCCGCCTCCTGCTCTCGAACCCCGATGTGCTCCTGCTCGACGAACCGACCAACCACCTCGACATCCGCGCAGTGGAATGGTTGGAAGGCTATTTGAATCAATGGGATGGTGCAGCGATCATCGTTTCGCATGACCGTTATTTTCTGGATAAGGTCAGCACCGAAATCCTGGAAATGCTGCCCGGCGCATATGAGATGTACAAGGGGAATTACAAGGCGTATTTGAAACAACGCGAAGAACGGATTGCCCGCAGGCAGGAAGTGTTCGAAAGCGAAAAAGAAAAACTTCTTAAAGAAGTGGACTACATCAAGAAACACATTGCCGGACAGAATACCTTGCAAGCCAAAGGCAAGTTGAAAAGACTCTCACGCCTGGTGCAAGCCATTGAACAGATCGGTTTTGAGGCGGCATTGAATCAAAAATGGAGTGAGACCGCCGATGAAGTCAGTGTTACCACTTCGTCGTTCAGTGCCGAAGAAGCCGAGCGACGTGTAAGGGCATTGCGATCTCCCGTGCGGACCTTGCCTAATTTGCATCTGCGCCTTGGTTCTGAAAAACGTTCGGGCGATCTTGTGATCCGTACCAAAGACCTGAGCGTAGGCTTCCCCGATAAATTCCTTTTCAAGTCTCCCGATATTGAATTGCGACGACAAGACTGTGCCGCGTTGATCGGTCCGAACGGCGCAGGCAAGTCCACGTTCTTGAAGACCATCCTCGGTCAGTTCGAGCCGTTGGCTGGAGAAGTGGTGTTGGGGTCAAGTTTGCATATCGGCTATTTTGCACAGGCACATGAAGGGCTCGACCCGGAAAAGACACTGTTACAAGAAATCGATTCGATCATGCCAAACTGGCTGCCGGGACAGATCCGTGATTATCTCGGCAAATATCTTTTCAGCGGCGATGATGTGTATAAAAAAGTTGGCATGCTTTCCGGTGGTGAACGCGGACGTTTGGCGCTGGCAAAACTTGCTTTGCAAGATACGAATTTATTGCTGCTCGATGAACCGACCAATCACCTCGACATCCCTTCACAGGAAGTTTTAGAGTCCGTGTTGGAAGATTACACCGGCACCATCCTGCTCATCTCGCATGACCGTTACCTTGTTGATGCACTGGCAACTCAAATTTGGGAAGTGAATCCCGATGCTGGTGAGTTGTTGGCATTCAAGGGTACGTATTCTGAGCTAAGAGCCGAACGCGAGCAAAAAGAATATGAAGCGTTCATGGCGGCGCAGGCAAAAGGAGCAGGTCAAAAGTCGAAAGTTGAAGGTCCAAAAGCCAAGGCTAGCTCTAAAGAGGAAAGACGAAAGATCGCACAGCTGCAGGAATTGGAGAACAGGATCGCTGAGTTGGAAAAGACATTGGCGAATTTAAGCTCACAACTTGAGAGTCCCATGGTTAAGCCAGATGAAGTCATCAAGATCGGCAATGAGTACAACCGCGTGCAAGCGGAAATGGATGAGAAACTTGCAGAATGGGAACGAATGCAGGCATAACTAAACCTGCCCATCGAATTGAATTTCAATCCCAATAAATCCATAAATTAAGGTAAAATTAATCCAATTAATCGAGCCGAAAACGCAAACCCATCGCAAGTTGGGGACGCAAAGTTATGGGTCTACTTGCTAGATCGCCAAACTGCCGAAGAAATTCTTCGGCAGTTTTTTTATTAGTAGGAGGTGCCTCACCAATATTTGCCGTGTTCATTCAATTTATCTTATTCGTATTCAAGTAATGAACAAAAGAGGAGAACCCTATGTTTGGCAAAGTATTAAGAGCACTTACTATTATTACAGTACTGATCGCATCGTTTGGAACAGCTCCAACTGTGTTTGCAGGCAATGCATCTTGTGATACCCGTGTCAACAATACAATTGAAAAACTTCTCGAATGTGTAACTCTGGAAGGAGTTCGCGAACACCAGGCAGCATTCCAAGCGATTGCAGATGCCAATGGTGGGATTCGTGCCGCTGGAACCCCCGGTTATGATGAAAGCCTGGAATATGTGGTCGAAAAAATGACCGCTGCGGGCTACAACGTTACAGTGAACGCTTTCCCGTTTGTATACGTGGCTCTGCCCACATTGCAGCAGACCAGTCCTTTTGCTTCAAATTATGAGACGGGCACATTCACTGGCACAGGGTATGGAGATGTCACCGCTTCTGTGACTGCTGTGGACCTTCAACTTGGACTTGGGAATACCTCCACCAGTGGTTGTGAAGCTGCCGATTTTGCAGGTTTCCCAGCTGGCAATATTGCATTGGTCCAACGTGGTACTTGTACCTTTGCCGTCAAAGCGTTGAACGCGCAAGCTGCCGGTGCTACAGCAGTGATCATCTTTAATCAGGGCAACAACTCCACCCGCATGGATCTTATCATCGGAACATTGGCGCCATCCACAGCCGCCATCCCTGTAGTTGGTACTTCATACAACACAGGTGTTGTGCTCTCCCAACCTGGGACCACCGTTCGAGTTAAAGTGGATGCTCCCCAAAACATCACTCAATACAATGTGATCGCCGAATCTAAATTCGGTGACCCGAACAATGTTGTGATGGCTGGCGCGCATCTAGACTCTGTTCAGCGTGGACCTGGCATCAACGATAATGGTTCCGGATCCGCCGCCTTGTTGGAAGTTGCCGAACAGATGGCAAAAGTAAAACCCCGCAACATGATCCGCTTTGCATGGTGGGGTGCTGAAGAATCTGGCTTGGTGGGCTCGCGTGCTTATGTTGCAAGCTTGAGCCAGGCAGAACTTGACCGCATTACCCTCTATTTGAATTTTGACATGATCGGTTCGCCCAACCATGTCTTCTTCATTTACGACGGAGATGACTCAGATGTAGTGGGTGCTGGGCCTGGACCTGCCGGTTCTGCTGAAATTGAAAAGACCTTTGAAGCCTTCTTTACCATGCGTGGAATTCCGTTCAAGGGTACCGATTTTAGCGGGCGCTCGGATTATGGTCCATTCATTGCCAGCGGCATCCCCTCTGGTGGTCTGTTCACTGGTGCAGAAGGCATTAAAACTGCAGCTGAAGCCGCGCTTTGGGGCGGCACTGCCGGGCAGCAATATGACCCATGCTATCATCTCGCCTGTGATACCTACGCCAACAACAACGATACCGCATTGGATGTCAACTCAGATGCAGTCGCATTTGCGATCCTGCAATATGCCATGAACACTTCGGATATCAATGCCGTCAAAGGCAAGGGAAACTTCCCCGTTGTCAGCGATGGGAATTATCAACCGAATGACAGCACTTCGAGCCAGAGTGGCTTGCACGACGATCACGAACTAGAGACAGAGTAATCTGCCGGATCTTTAAAGTGGCTGCCCCATGCAAAATTTTTGCATGGGGCAGCCTGTTATTTGGTCAAGCCTGGATGATAAACTGACAGAGTCAAAATGGATGTAACCTTGACACATTCATATTTGTGGTCAACCTCCAATTGGGGGCGTTTAATATCCATTTAGAATAATCCAAACCTTGAACAATATACCAAAATACGAGTAAAGTAGTATGATTACGTAGCCAATCCCTTAATTGGGAAGGTTTTAACATCAATATGGATACCCTTCGACGATGGTTCATTGAACCTTCTCCTCATATCACCCAACATGCTGCGCGTCGACAAGCAGCATTACTCTCTACATTGTTGCTGGCAATGATCGTGGCTGGCTTCACGGTTGAATTATTTACGATTGCAACCATTCAATGGGAGGAATATACCGGCTATTACCAAACATTCTCCGGAATTGCAGTCATCTTTGTCGTTTACTTGATCAGTCGAACACGACACTCCATGCTTGCGGCAAAGTTAGCGGTCGTCTCGATCTCGGCAATGACCTTTGTAACGGGTTGGTATCAGCCCCAGGGGGTGCTTGGCGGGATTCTTGATTTTCTGATCATGCCGCTCTGGCTTGCAAGCCTGTACTTAAGTTTTTGGGAACTGTCCTTTTTCCTCGTGCTAAATCTGGTAGGGTTATTGGTTTTTCCTCTTACAACAGATGAAGTCAGTTTCAACAATATCCTGGTGGGTCCATTCAGCTTTATATTAGTCACGTCGATCCTGTTATTCCTGATCACCAGCCATCGTGATCTTTTGGAGAAAGACCGTCAGAAAGATCTTGCAGACAGTGAAAGACACAGCCGCGAAGAGGCTGAACGAACCAAAACTCTCTTACGTGTGGCAGCACAGTTAAATAAGCAGCTTACGCTTGATGCCTTATTAGAAACCCTGTCTGAAGAGATCGTAAATGCTCTCAAGCTTCGCAACTCTGTGATCACACTGTACGACAAACAAAAAGATGCACTTGTTGCCGTACGCGGGTGGGGTATCGAACCGGAAATCCTGCGTGTCATTCCGCCTTTTCCCAAAAAGATGTATGAACACCTGATTCCAAATTCAGATATTTCCTTTTCCGTATCTGATATTCAACACACAACGCCTCAAAGCTATCTGGAAATTGCCCGAAAGCTGGATGTTCGCTCCATGGCATTTGCCACAATGAAAAATGAGCAGGAGCTGATCGGGAATCTGATCGGGGTGGGAACGAACGAAGACCGTCAATTCACAGAAGATGAACTCCTGCTTTTGCAAGGTTTGGCAGATCAGGCAGCGCTGGCGATCGTCAACTTGCGATTGAACAAGGATGCCCAACGCAGACTCGAAAACCTGAATGCATTACGCGCCATCGATGTATCCATTTTAAAGAAGCGTGACCTATCTGAAACAATGGACATTCTGCTTGAAAAGGTCATCCTTCAACTGGGAGTGGATGCAGCCATAGCCCTGATCGTCAACAAAGACAAACAAGAACTTGCATACGTTGTTGGTCGAGGTCTGGATGACAGCCTGGTTCGTGATGAAACGCTCCCCATCGGAGAAGGCTTAGCCGGACGAGCCGCAAAAGAGAAGCGTATCGTCTATATTCATGACCTGCGCAACGACCCACGGGCACTTCCCATCAAACCGTTGACAGACAAGGAAGGCTTCCTCAGTTATTTTGCCGTACCTCTTATTACCCATGATGAGGTCAATGGTGTTCTCGAAATTTTTCATCGTTCTTATATTCAATCGGATGATGAGTGGCTTGGTTTTCTGGAATCATTAGCCAGCCAGGCTTCCATTGCCATGGGCAATGCCATTCTTCTCTCAGATCTGCAACGATCCAATGAGGAACTGACCAAAGCCTATGATTCGACGATCGAAGGCTGGTCGTACGCCCTTGACTTGCGTGACAAAGAAACAGAAGGGCATACTCAGCGGGTCACCGAACTGACACTTGAGTTGGCAAACGAATTTGGCTTCAATGCCGAAGAATTGAACCACATCCGTCGCGGTTGTCTGTTGCACGATATCGGCAAATTGGGAGTTCCAGATCGCATCCTCTTCAAAGAAACCGCCCTTGAACCTGAAGAATGGATGTTGATGAAGGAACATCCTTTACATGCGCTTGAAATGCTGCGTCCCATCCATTACTTGCAACAAGCGCTCGATATTCCCCTTAACCATCATGAAAAATGGGATGGCAGTGGTTATCCACATGGATTGAAGGGAGAAGAGATTCCTCTAGCTGCCCGCCTCTTTGCCGTAGTAGACGTTTGGGATGCCATTACCAGTGACCGGTCCTACCGCCCAGCCTGGTCTGATGAGAAAGCGTTGGAATTCATCAAAGCTGAATCAGGCAAACACTTCGACCCGAAGGTCGTGGAAAAATTCATTTTCCTTATCGAGCAGAAAAAACGGAATAACAAACTTAGACCTTTTTTCAGAGCATGACCTTATATACAGGAAACAAGAATGCCGTCATCTTATATTGACCTCAGCCATACCATCCACGATGGACTTATTACTTACAAGGGCTTACCCGCCGCCATCGTCTGCGATTACCTCACACGTGAAGCCTCTCGCGGGCGCTATGCCCCCGGCACAGAATTTCACATCGGCAAGATCGAAATGGTAACGAATACTGGCACCTATGTTGACAGTCCATTTCACCGATATGCCGATGGCAAAGACCTCTCTGAAATGGAACTGGAGCATTTTGTAGACCTTGAAGGCATCGTCATCCATGCCGATCATCGCAAGGGGTTGGCTGTTTCGGCAGAAGCTTTCAAAGGAAGAAATGTACAAGGGCGTGCGATCTTGGTCCATACCGGCTGGGCAGAGCATTGGGGAACAGATGCTTATTTTGAAAATCATCCTTTCCTCACTGAAGACGCCGCCATCTACCTCCGCGATAATGGCGCAAAACTCGTTGGTATCGACTCGCACAACATCGACGATACTCGCGGCAATGCACGACCCGTCCATTCGGTGCTGCTTCGAAATGACATCATCGTTGCCGAGCACTTATGCAATCTACACAGCCTGCCCGAAGAAAACTTCTCCTTCACGGCTGCCCCGCCAAAGGTCAAAGGAGCCGGAACGTTTCCCGTCCGCGCGTTCGCAAAGATCAAGTAATCAAAAACTTCCGATGTTCATTACATCGGAAGTTTTTTTGTATCAAATTCATTTTAGTGCTATAGTGAAAATGCCAAAACCGTTGGCAGGAGGAAAGCATGAATTGGCAGCATCAATTGCGAGGCGATTCAGTTTCGTGGCTATTGGAAACAGAAGACCCCGGGGTGCGTTATCTTGCACTGCGTGACCTTGCGACATTGAGCAATGACGACAAAGAGTTAAAGTCCGCACGAAAGGCGGCACATAAGGAAGGTCCGATCGCGAAGGTTTTGGAGCGCATGCAGGCTGAGGGCTATTGGGCAAAACCTGGCACGGGGTATGGGCCGAAATATAAATCCACAGTGTGGGCATTACTCTTGCTGGCACAACTAGGGGCGCACATCAGCGAAGATAAACGAATCGAAAAAGCATGCAAATATCTGATCGATAATGCGTTGACCGGAGGTGGTCAATTCTCTGCAATGACGAACGCCTCGCCCTCAGGGACAGTGGATTGCCTGCAAGGAAATCTTTTGTGGGCGCTGACAGAGTTGGGCTGCGACGACCCGCGCATGGCATCTGCCTACGAATGGATGGCTCGCACAACAACAGGTGAAGGCGTTGCACCGATGAAAGACAAACATGCACCTGTCCGTTATTTTGCTGGTAAATGCGGACCGAACTTTGCCTGCGGCGCAAACAACAAACTCCCCTGCGCCTGGGGCGGATGTAAAGTGATGATGGCATTTGGCAACCTGCCCTCAAAACAAAGAACACCGCTCATCAAACGCGCCATCCAACAAGGCATCGACTTCTTCTTCGCAGTGGACCCAGTCACAGCAGATTACCCGAACGGTTGGGCGGCAAAACCCAGCGGCAATTGGTGGAAGTTCGGCTTCCCCGTTTTCTACGTCACCGATATTTTGCAGATCGCCGAAGCACTGACCAGGCTGGGATATGCAAAGGATAAAAGATTAGCCAACACCATGGAACTCATCCGTGAGAAGCAAGACGAGCAAGGTCGCTGGCTGATGGAATATGATTACACCGGCAAGACCTGGCAGAGCTATGGCAAGCCGAAGTTACCGAATAAATGGGTGACCTTGCGGGCTCTGCGGGTGTTGAAAGCAGCCGCCTGATAAAAAAAACTTCCGATGCTCATCACATCGGAAGTTTTCGTTTTCGTATTCGACCGCACGTTTGAGTTTTTTCGCGTTACAACCCAAACCATTTCGCGCGACGGGTTGAGCCGAAAAGCATTTTATCTTTCACCAGCTCTGTTGAAGCTTCGGTGTACGTTCCAGTGGGCGGACCCGCCAGGAATTCCACTTCCACCTTGCCCACACGCTGCGAACCGAACTCGATGTAACATGAGCCAATTCCGCGATAGGGGGCTGCATTCCCGCCGCGTGCCTGCGCAATGATCTGCTCTGCCACCGTCCGGGCTGCACCTTCGGCAAAGACGCCTGCCTTGGGCGTGCCAACACTGTTCACATCGCCAATGGCAAATACGTTCTCAAATTTTGTTTTGAGCGTTTTCGTATCAACAGGGATCCAGCCATCTTCAGTGAGTCCGCTGTCTGCAACCACCTGCGGCACACGATGTTTAGGAATGCCGAGAAACAGGTCGTAGGGCATTTCACTGCCATCATCAAGGACCGCCACACGGCGCGAAGTATCCAATGAGCGCACAAGCCGGTTGGGCACGAACGCAATGCCTCGCTCTGAAAATGCCTTGATCAATGCTTTCGATGTATCCGGTGAAGGTGGAATGGGTATTCCAAACGGCATCACCAGGCTGATTTCACAGTCTGAGCGGATGCCGCGTTCTACAAGATAATCATGGGTCAGCAGTGCCGCTTCACTTGGCGCAGGCGGACACTTGAACGGGGTCGAGGTCACACCCACGAGCACACGTCCCTTTTGGAAGGTAGGCAGCACCTCGCGTAATTTTTCAGCGCCTGCAAATGAATAGAATTCATTGCCGCCTTCTGCCAGCCCGGGGGTGTGACTGATATCGTAATCTGCGCCAAGGGCGATGACCAACACATCCGCTTCATACGTGGACCGGTCTGTGGTGACACGCTTCGCAACGGGGTCTATGGCTGTGACCATTTCCTGTTTAAACGTCACCCCAGGTTTGACAATGTTGCGGTATTGAATACGGACCGCCTCCGCTGTCTTGCGCCCGAACATTACATCGAATTTTGAGAAACCGAAGAAAAACGAATCGTTCTTATCGATCAAGGTCAGGTCGAGGTCATCTCCCATCTCTGTCGAAAGGATCGAACTCAATTCCAACCCGCCAAAGCCTGCGCCCAATACCACTACTTTTGTTTTCATCTGCCTCTCTCCTCTTCTATATTATTAATTATTGGATTATGTTGTATTGTATTGTGGCTGTAATAAATTTGCCAACAATCTCTTCTACTCTTTGCCTCTGCGATTTTCCATGATGGTGAAAAAGATGATGGTCGCGATCAGCTAAATGATATCTTGTTTCATCTCGCTCTCCTTTGATATTTATAAAACAATAGAATTAAAAGAAGAAGGGGCGACTCGCGAGTCGCCCCTATGGGTTACTGAAATGTGATCTCTTCCACGCGCCAGCTTTCTTCGCCCATGAGCTTCTTCAGGCGCTCGAGCAGTTCAGGGCAGATGCGCGTGGTGTCGTTGGGAAAGTCGATCAGGTGTCCCTTGCCGTTCTCGAAGATCTGGAAGCTGAACTTGTCGCGTCCATGATATGAGATGAGCGTGCCATACAACGTCTTGATGCGGCGCTTGTCGCGCTCCTTGTCGCCGGTGGAACGCAGGGTGATGGTGATCTGCTTGGGTGGATGATCCTTGTCCTTGTTCTCTTTGGCAAGCGGAACATACAAGGATGGAATGACCGCGTCATCTCTGTCTTCGGCTGGGTTCACCGCCATAGACTGAGCCAACGCCTCAACCGCGCGAGTCACCAGCGGAGGAGTCACCGGTTCATCTTTCTTGAACTTCGGCGCAGGTTTCGCGGCAATGGCGGCTTCATCGAAGGATGGCTGCCATTCTGTGTCCCAGCCATCGGGGAAGTTATCGGGCGGCGGGGGCATGTCGTCATCGGTGTTGTCATTTGTCGGAGCAGGTGTTTCGTACGTGGGCGCAGGTTCAGACACCACAGGTTTTGCTGCGGGGGCAGGAGTCTGCGCTTTCGGCGTGGGATTCGGTTTGGGTGTTACAGCAGGCTTGGGCGCAGCTTGATCTGGGCGGCGGGGAGATTGTTCCTGTGTGCGAGCGAGAAGAGGTTTGGGAGAAGAGTCGCCTGTGATGAAGGGATCATCCGCCGATGTTGTCACGGGGATCTCGGTCTTGACCGTATCGACCAGTAATTTGGGCGGAGTGCTGCCATGGTCGAGTTTGCCTTCGACAATGACGATCTGCCCGACGGTGAGGATCTCGCGTGAGGCTTCCCAGGTTTTGGGGAAGAGCACGAGTTCGACCGTGCCTTGAATGTCTTCCATTTGGGCGAAGCCCATGGGCTTGCCGGTTTTGGTGGTGTAGGGGCGCACGCCGGTGATGAGACCCGCCATGCGAACTTTTTCTTCGTGATGGCTTTCGCCGAGCTGACCGGAAAAATAGCTGACGATCTTGGCGAGCGTGGCTTGATATTCGTTGAGCGGATGGTCGGAGATATACAGCCCGATCAGTTCGCGCTCCCAGTTGAGCATCTCGCGCTTGTCCACGTCTTTGACTTCGGGCAGGTGAATTTCTTCGATGATGCCGGTGGATGCGCCGAAGAGACTCATCTGTCCGGCATCGGCGGCGCGGAAGTGATTGCTAGAAATGGCAACAATGCGGTCGAGCGCGGCGAGGAGTGAAGCGCGGTTGCCGAAGGAATCCATCGCCCCCACTTTGATGAGACATTCCAACGAACGCTTGCCAACGGAGCGCAGGTCTACGCGGCGGGCGAAGTCGTTCAGGTCTGTGAACTTGCCGTTGGCAGTGCGTTCATCGATGATGGGTTGCACAGCGTTTTCGCCAACATTCTTGATGGCGCCCATACCAAAACGGATGTGAGGCTTGCCATCTACATCTTCAATGTCGAAGTCCCACATCGAAGAGTTGATATCGGGTTGTAGAACGGGCACGCCCATGGTACGCGCATCGGCAACGTAAAAGGCGACCTTCTCGGTCTGGCTCGCCGAAGCGGACATGAGTGCGGTCATGTACTCAGCCGGGTAATGCGCTTTGAGGTAGGCGGTCTGCACCGCGATCACACCGTAATCGGCGGCGTGAGATTTGTTGAAGCCGTAACGTGCGAATTCTTCCCAATCCGCGTAGATGGCTTCGGCGGTTTCCTGTGCCATGCCTTTTTCCACCGCGCCTATCACAAACTTGTTGCGGTGCTTTTCAATGTCTTCTTTTTTCTTCTTCGAGATCGCCTTGCGCAGTTCATCCGACTCAGACGGGGTATACCCGGCGAGTTCCACCGCGGCGCGCATCAGTTGTTCTTGATACACCGGAATGCCGAAGGTGTCTTTGAAGATCGGTTCCATCGCGGGGTGACGGTATTCCACTTCCGCTTCGCCGTGCATACGCGCGATGTAATCGGGGATGAACGCCATTGGTCCCGGGCGATACAACGCCACCATCGCGATGATGTTGTCGAGGTTCTGCGGTTTCATCTGGATGAGCCAGCGCGTCATACCGCCGCCTTCAACCTGGAACACGCCAGCGGTCTGACCTGCACCCATCAATTCGAATGACTTGGGATCATCGATGGGGATGTTCGTAAGATCAAGTTTGATTCCATGCCGCTTATAGATCAAATCACAGGCACGTGCCATCACGGTCAAGGTGATGAGACCGAGGAAGTCCACCTTCAACATGCCGAGCGAGTCGAGAATGCCCATTTCGAATTGGGTCACCGACTTGATGGGCGTGTCTTCCGAATTCGAGGTTGGGCGGTGAAGCGGCAGGTATTCAATGATGGGCTTGTCTGAAATAACCACACCTGCAGCATGTGTGCCCGCGTTGCGCACCGTTCCTTCCATGCGTTCGGCGATGTCGATGACCTCGCGCATCTTCGGGTTGGTGTCGTAGATCTCTTTGAACTCTTTTACTTCTTTTGCTTCGGCAACGGTCGTGCCACCCGCGGAGAACGGAACAAGCTTGGCAACCTTATCCACTTCGGGCAGCGGAATTTCCATTACACGTGCCACATCACGAATGGCAGCTTTGGTGCCCATCGTACCGAAGGTGATGATCTGTGCAACTTTATCGTCGCCGTATTTGCGCGCGCAATATTCGAGCATCTCATGGCGGCGGTCGTCGCGGAAGTCGAGATCGATATCGGGCATCGACACGCGTCCCGGATTCAAGAAGCGTTCAAAGATGAGCGCATGCTCAAGCGGGTCCACCATTGTGATGCCAAGCGTATACGCAATGATGGAGCCAGCCGCCGAACCACGCGCGTTGTACCAAATGCCATGCTCGCGTGCGAAGGAACACAGGTCCCACACGATGAGGAAGTAGGCATTGAATCCCATGCTGTTGACGACGCTTAACTCGTAGTTCAGCCTCTCGCGGACTTTGGGGCTGTCGCAATCGTCCCCATACCTTCTCTCCGCTCCGGCTTCGCACAGCGAGCGAAGATACGACTCCGCTGTGTGACCTTCCGGCACAGGAAACTCAGGCAGGTGATACCCTTTGAAATCAAGGTTTACATTACAGCGTTCGGCGATGAGCAGCGTATTCGAAAGCGCATCCGGTACTTCAGAGAAGAGTTTGCTCATCTCAAGCGGTGAGCGCAGGAAGTACGAGTCATCGGTCATGCGCATGCGGTCTGGGTCTGCCAACGTGGAGTTGGTCTGGATCGCCAACAGTACATCCTGCAGTTTCGCATCCGCTTGATTGACGTAATGCACATCGTTGGTGGCGACAAAGCGTGCAGAGTACCGCGCGCCGAGTGAGAGCAGTTTTCGATTCAGGTCGAGAATTTCAGGGATGTTGTGTTCCTGCAACTCAACGAAGAAGCGGTCGGGTCCGAAGACGTCGTAATACCAATTCCATTTGCGGACGGCTTCTTCGGGGTTGTCTTGTAACAGCGCACGCGGAATCTCGGCAGACATACAACCCGAGGTGCAGATCAGCCCTTCGGAGTGTGCCGCTAAAAAGTCATGGTCGATGCGGGGGTAGTAGTAGAAACCGTCCAATTGTGCAGCGGAAGCTATCTTCAGCAGGTTCTGATAGCCTTTGTCATTTTCTGCAAGAAGCAACAAATGGAAGGAAGATCGGTCGAGTTTAGAGTCCTTGTCCTTCATACCACGGGCTGCCATGTAGGCTTCCAAGCCAATGATGGGCTTGACCCCTTCCGCTTTGGCGGCTTTGTAGAAGTCGATCACGCCAAACATCGTGCCATGGTCGGTGATGGCAACTGAGTCCATGTTCATTTCTTTAACGCGTTTGACCAGCTTCTTGATATTTGAGAAGCCGTCAAGCATGGAGTATTCGGTGTGAACGTGAAGGTGGGCGAAACTCATAGTCTGTTGGTTGGGTAGCCGAATAGTCAGTCGATCGAATGGTCTCACAGTCTAATCGTGTAACTAAGTGACTGTCAGATCATGTAATATAGGACTAAACGGCATTATAGCACGCATGTTCAGGTATCCGCCCTACGGGTGTCTTAAAGTTTTCATCAAACCCAATTTATAAAAATTTGAGAGTTTGATACCTGTTTTGAAACCGGGTAAATAGTATCCTCGCGCTCGTAAGTTTCTGGTTTTTCTTACAGGCGCATGGGGTTTATTTGGGGAATCCTAATGCGAAAAGGGGGGATTGGGGTGCACGCCGGTGCTGTGACCGGCGTGTAATGTTTTAATCTCTTTATTGGTAGCAGCAAAACCTAGGGTTCGTTTGAACCATACAAACGATACACTTCTTTTTCTTTCACAATAGCTTCGAGATAGTAGTTTTCTTCAATATACTTCAAAACTTCATCCAGGTTTTCTGGCGGATCTGCGGGGTAGACTCCGATCTTCTTTTGTTCTTCACGTTTAACAGGGTCAAGCGAAGGAACTGAAAGTCGCCCAAGGTCCACGATCAGAACTGGCTTATTGCGAATGATCCCCTCAAGGTAATCTTCATTCAATTGGTCAGCAACGTCAGAGCCCACCAAGTAGGGATAGAACAAAGCTGCATTCGGCGCATTCCGACGTGCCATAAAATATTCACCAGGATTTGTTGCCCAGAACAACACATATTCGCCAGGGTTGGTGTGATTATCCACATAAACCGCAACTGGAGAACGCAATTCTCTGTCAGATGATGTAAAAAAGCGATCCAGGGCTTTCATATAAGCAGATGCATATCCGGCTGTAAAGAAAATTCCACATGCAATAAAAAGGGATATATGAGGAAGGAATTCTGTCCGGGCATAAATAACCGACAGCTGCTCTTTTTTTAAGAAGATCTTTTCTTCCACTGTCTTAAGAACAAAGGCACTCAACAATGCAATGAAAGGCAGCCAATTCAAGAAGTAGTGTCCATAATTACGTTTTGCCAGATCGCTTAGAACAACAGCAGCGGGTGCTCCAATAAGTAAAATTGCAAACAAAGGAGCATAAATCCCTTTGAGGGTTTCCTTCCAACGGATCAGGATCAAGACATAACCGATCAGCCCCAGCCAGGCAGCAAAGGTTAGATATGTAAAACCAACCGCCAAGGGAGAAGTTGAGCTCATTTTGGCCGCGCTATAGGAAAAGTTATAAAAAATGGACGCATCCAGCATGGCTTGAAAGAGTCCATGATAAGCAAAGTAAGCCGAAGTGATTATCAGTGGTATGGAAACGCCCAAAGCCACCCAAATAACAGCCGTAAAAAATGCTGAAAAGTCCCGCTTCCACAAAAGGGTTAAACCAAAGACAACAATCGTCACGGATTCCATGATGGCATTGTTCGGGCGGAATAAAAAGCTCATGGAGAAGAGCATGCCCAATGCCATATTTAAGAGGCGCTGTTTGGGATTTTGCAGCAGGTACAGCAGGAGAATCAATGCAAGGAAATGGAAAACCAGAGGATATTCTTCTGTATAGTTGCCGCCTTGAAGAGTGGCATTCATCCCCCAAACCCATATAAAAACGCCGAATAATGCTGGCACCATCCCCCAGAGTTTTTTCATCAAGATATAGGAAGCTGTGATGGCAGAAAATAAAAAGACCAATTGTACGAACCACACTCCCCAACGTAGTCCGCGTCCGAGACCTATCGCAAACGCATTTAGATAAAAAATTGCGGGAGGCTTACTATCCCAGGCAAACTGATAGGGCATATTACCCTTAAGGATCTGCTTCCCGATATAAATATAAAAGCCATAATCACGGTTGGGGAGTTCAGTGCCAGGATTGGATTGTTTTAGTACGGTGATCGCCAGTATAAAAAAAAGAACTGCAAGAATAATGATTGACCAAATATTTTTAATTTTGTTGGCTTTGATGTTCATGGATTATGAGATTCTTTTTTTTATAATTTAATACCCCATAGAATTCACGCCATTGCATCGCTCTCCATACAAGAAAATAAGATTTTTCAACTAATTAACTCTAAAGGAATCTCAAACTCTTCTCATTCTCACATTGATGAACAATTTCAAAGGTGTTTCTAAAAGGGGAAATTTAAGATAGGATTTGTTATATTCTATATAAAAACAACAAATTTAGTCAATACATGATTCCCTGTATTTTTTGGATCAATTTCAATATCCTCCTGCATTGAAGACCCAAGCCATTGTTTTTTATTTGAGCTGGTCATCGGACTGGTTCCATTCAAATAAACACCGTCAACTTGAATGAACAAGTTCTCTAGTAGGTACGTTTGAGGTGCCGTTTGAAGGGGAAATTGGTCAATTTTCCAGGTGTTTTTCTCTAACATTCCTCCAATACCCCCCATGCTATAATCCCTTTCCGTTGAAAGGGATTTCATGCTTAAGAACTTCGTAAAATTATTCAGTGGCGACCCCACAAAGAAGACCGTAGATCAATATCGCCCGCTCGTGGAGCAGGTCAATGCTCTGGAGGTGCAGTTTGCGCCTCTGAGCGATGATGCCTTGCGCGCCAAGACAGGTGAATTTAAAAAACGCATCGTCGAACTTATTGGTAACGTGGAAGGATTGGACGATAAAGAGCGTATCAAAGCCGAGCAAAATGCACTTGAAGAGATCATGCCTGAAGCCTTCGCGGCAGTGCGTGAAGCCTCCAAACGGACAATTGGCTTACGTCACTATGATGTGCAGATCATCGGTGGTGCTGCCCTGCACAGTGGTTCCATCGCTGAAATGCGCACTGGTGAAGGCAAGACACTCGTCGCCACCATGCCTGTGTATCTCAATGCCCTGCTTGGACGCGGCGTTCACCTCATTACTGTCAATGATTACCTGGCGCGGCGTGATGCACGTTGGATGGCACCCATTTATCATGCACTCGGCTTGACCGTGGGTGTGCTGCAAATGGCAGCCGCCACCGAAAACGGTAAAAAAGCCTTCATCGTGGATTTTGAGCGCGACGCTCCACAGGAAGACCAACGTCACATGCGCCTTGTGGACCGGGTCGAAGCCTATCGTGCTGACGTGACCTTTGGTACCAACTCGGAGTTCGGCTTCGATTACCTGCGCGACAACATGGCGATGAAATTGGAAAACCGCGTCCAGCGCGGACATTACTTTGCCATGGTTGATGAAGTGGACAATGTCCTCATCGACGAAGCGCGTACACCGCTCATTATTTCCGGTCCCGCCTCTGGTGATTTGGAATGGTATGGGCGTATGGCACAGATCGTCAAACAGCTCAAACCTGAAGATTACGAGATGGACGAAAAGTCCCGCTCGATCAACCTGACCGAGATCGGTATGAGCAGAGTCGAGTCTTTGCTTGGTATTCAATTGCTCGATCCCGACCGCCCCGAAGACCTCAACCCCGAGCAGGCGCGTCTCATGGGGTACTTGCAGCAATCTCTGCGTGCGCAATTCCTTTTCATTCGTAATAAAGATTATCTTGTACAAGGCGGCAAAGTCATCATCGTGGATGAGTCCACAGGCCGTCTCATGCCCGGACGGCGTTGGAGCGATGGTCTTCATCAAGCTGTGGAAGCCAAAGAAGGCGTGAAGGTCGAGCCGGAATCGGTCACATACGCCACAGTCACATTGCAGAACTACTATCGCATGTATCAAAAGCTGGCAGGCATGACCGGTACTGCGTTGACCGAAGCTGAAGAGTTCAACAAAATTTACAAACTTGAAGTAGCACCCATCTCGCCCAACCTTGAATATCTCTCTTACGGCAAGAACGCCACACTGACCGAGATCAAGGCAAAGGATGAGGATGGCTATACTTATTCCTATTTTGCCAAAGTTGGCGATACTGCACCGCTCTTCTATCGCCGCAAAGATTATCCCGATGTCATCTATCGCACGGTGGAAGCCAAGTTGCGCGCCATTGTGCAGGAGATCGTTCGTTTCAACGCTATGGGACGTCCCCTGCTTGTGGGTACAACCTCTGTTGAATCATCGGAACGCCTTTCGAATCGACTCAAGGCGGAATCTGTCCGCCGGTTGATGCAATACCTGCTGGTGCGTGATTATTACATCCGCGCCAACAATATTGAAGAAGATGGGCGCCTCATTGCGGACCTCGTACCTTTCAACGAAGCAATTGACAAGATCACCCCCGACGCCTTACGTGCCTTCATTAAACCCCACGGCTTGAACAACATCAGCCTCGATGATGATGCAAACCTCAATGCCTTGCTTGATATCCTGCGCTTACCCGCTGATACCAAGGAACGCTTGAAGAAGATCTTCCAGGGTGGGGTTGTGCATCAGGTTTTGAATGCCCGCCGACATACGGAAGAGTCGCAGATCATTGCTGGCGCAGGTGCTTTCGGCGCTGTGACCATCGCCACCAATATGGCAGGCCGCGGTGTGGACATTAAACTCGGCGGCGAGTTGGCTGAAGAGGTTATTTCGGCGGTCAATCGTGTGTTAGGCAAAGCCGGGTTAAAAGACCCGTTTGATATGACCCACGACGAACGCCGCGCAGCATTGAAAAAGATCGACCCATCGAACTACGGTTTGTACGAAGCTGAAGTGAAGAACTTCCTTCAGTATTTTGAAGATATGGAACGCGTGAAGGAATTGGGCGGTCTGCACGTGATCGGCTCGGAACGTCACGAAGCTCGCCGCATCGACAACCAGTTGCGAGGTCGTGCTGCCCGTCAAGGCGACCCGGGTTCTTCCCGCTTCTACCTCTCTCTGCAGGATGATTTAATGCGCGTCCAAGGAGGGGCACAGGTTAGTGCTTTGATGGAACGCCTCAAAGTGGACGATACGCTCCCGCTTGAAGCGCGGCTTGTTGCGAGTGTGATCGAACAATCTCAGCACCGCATCGAAGGCGCAAACTTTGACGTCCGCAAGCATTTGCTGGAATATGATGATGTGTTGAATACGCAACGTCAGCAGATCTACTTGCAACGCGACAAGATCTTCGTAAAGGAAGACCTGAGCGGCGATGTAGCAGAAATGCTTGACAATGAAGTGACCAAACGCGTGGAAGTCGGTATGGCAGATGAAGAAGGTCCATGGCGATTGCTGGCGTGGTTGGACCAGGTTCAACCTGCATTCGATTCAAAGAACGGTCTGTTCCCGTCTTATGGATTCAAACTTCTGCTCAACGAACTTAATCCTTCCGACATGCGAAGTTCAACCTTGGATCTCGTTGCCAAATCCATCGAAGCCGAATATGCCCATGCCATGCGTGCCATCGAGACGATGATCGAAAAGACGGGTGAATCTCTCGAAACACAAATCTCCGAACGTGAAGATACGTTGGATGCTTTCTTTCAAACCCTGGGTGACCGTGAAGACGCACCCAAAGCCCAAAAGTTGGTGGAAGAGATCAACAGCCTGGCGCGTTTGGCGATCCGCCCGAGCAATGACTTGCTCAAGAAACTGACAGACGACCCTGAAGATGCCAAGGAAGACATTCAGGAAATGATCGCCAGTCAATTGACCATTATCAGCGCGACTCGCGTGATCGGTGCGATCCAGAATCGTGTGGGTGAACAGATCCAGTGGCAAAATCCGCTTCCGTCCGATTGGGATGAACTCTCTGATGTTCTGCTGCACACCTCTCGGGAAGCGTTTGAGAAAAAACGTGAACGTTTAAGCGTGCAGATCGCCCGCGATATTGATGTACTGTTGCAGCGTGAAGATGTCTCAACCGAATCAGGCAGACTGCGTTTGTTGATCACCCTTTCACAGGGAACCCGCACTGCCTTCGACCAGCGCACCCACAAGCAGATCAAACAGGTCTTTACGCGGTTTGCTTATGCTTTCCGTGCCGCGCAATTGCTGGATGGGCGCGAAGCTGAAAATATCGCAGATGATGTGATGAATCACCTTGAAGCAGCAGAAGAAGCTTTGCGTGAGACGTGGGGGCAGAGCGAGTTCATGCGCTTGAGCCAGACCGCTACCAAACTTGCAGACTTTGGACCGGCGGCGCGCATCGCTTTCGGGGAGGCGAGGCTCAATGACGCTCCATCAAGCCTGAGTGAGACTGAGGCGGCGCAGCTTTCCTCTGCATTGGGTAAATATGTATTGAATGAAGTCCATCGCCAGTTACTCTTGGGCGCGTTCAGTGAACTGTGGGTCGAATATCTCACAAAGGTTGAAGCCTTAAGAGTTTCGATAGGTCTTGAGGCTTACGCCCAACGTGACCCGCTGGTACAATACAAACGCAGTGCATCAGAGATGTTCCAGCAGCTGCTCGAAGATGTGCGCGGACTTGTGATCGGACGCGCGTTTGCGGCACGACCGCGACGAGTGGAGATCACACCCATCGAGACCACAGAGACGGCATCAACGCCGAGTGAAACTTCGGTGCAAATTGGCGGTGAAAAGAAGAAGAGGCGCCGCCGCTCGTAAAGGAAGAGTTTGGCAGACGATACAACTCCCTTCAATAAATATCTCGCCCTTCCAAAGGTGGAACTTCACCGCCATTTGGAAGGGTCTTTGCGTCTATCGACCATGCTGGATATTGCACGCAAGCATGGGGTGACGGTTCCTGTCTCAATGTTGAATCTGAGCGGGCTGGTACAAGTGCAAGACCAGGATCCTATGACCTTCTCGAACTTCCTCGAAAAGTTCAAGACCTTGCGTTTGTTCTACCGTTCGCCGGATGTGATCCATCGTGTTACTCGTGAAGCAGTGGAAGATGCCGCGATGGATAACGTTCGCTATATGGAACTGCGCTTCACACCTGTAGCATTAAGCCGTGCCGAAGGCTTCCCGCTCCATGATGTGATGGATTGGGTCGCTGAAAGCGCACAAAAGGCTGCAAAAGATTACGGTATAAAGATCGGGTTGATCGCGTCGGTGAATCGACACGAAAGCCCGGAACTTGCCGAACAAGTGGCATGGCTGGCCGTGGAACATATAAAAAATGGCATGATCGGCATGGACCTAGCTGGTAACGAAGCGGAGTTCAAGTCTGCCCCGTTCCATGACATTTTCAAGGAAGCAAAACAATCTGGACTGCATATCACCATCCATGCTGGTGAATGGGGACCTGCAGAAAATATTCGCGATGCCATCGAACATGTTGGCGCAGAGCGTATTGGTCATGGCGTGCGGGTGTTGGAAGATGAAGCTGTGGCGGCGTTGGCAAAAGAACGCGAAGTGACGTTCGAAGTCTGTATCACCAGCAATTTCCAATCGGGCGTGGTCAATGATGTAGAGAACCATCCTTTGCCGCGCATGCTCGAAAAGGGGCTCAAGGTCACGGTCAATACAGATGACCCAAGCGTTTCGCGCATCACACTCTCGAATGAATTTCAGTTGGTTCACGAAAAGTTGAATATTTCAATGGATGCGCTAAAACAGTCTGTGATCCTTTCGGCGGAGTCATCTTTCCTGCCGGATGCCGAAAAAGCGGATTTGGTCAACACCCTCAAGGAAGAATTGAACCGGTAGGATAGTCCATTTAATCATGGCGTGGTTTTGGAAAAACACTTCCATACATGCCCCTGAATTAGTATAATTCGGGTCTGAAATTCACCAAGTAACCCCCACCACATTAGCAAGAGGATATCAAAGGCGCTCCTTTGTGTTCTCACCTGCACTTGCATACAGGTGCAAGTGTTGCAGGCTTGTGGTGTGACCCCTTTCCCTTTCAAAGGATCGGGATAAATCACACTCCAAAGGAGACACACTATGAACGATCTATTTAAGTCCCGTGACGTATTGACCGTGGGCAAGAAGAAATACGTCTACTTCCGGCTCGACGCGCTCGAAAAAGCCGGGCTGACCAAACTCAGCAAACTCCCCTATTCCATTCGTATCGTGCTCGAAGCGGCGCTGCGTCAGTGCAATGACCGCGAGATCACCCAGTCAGATGTGAAGAACATCGCCTCGTGGACTCCCAAAGGCGCCCGCCCCGGCATTCCCTTCCTGCCTGGTCGCGTAGTGATGCAAGACTTCACCGGTGTGCCCGCGGTTGTGGACCTCGCCGCGATGCGCGCTGCCGTGGCTCGCTTGGGCGGTGACCCAAAGAAGATCAATCCGCTCGTGCCCGTGGACCTCGTCATTGACCACTCGGTGCAGGTGGACTTCTTCGCCACAGCCGAAGCGCTCAACCGCAACACCGAAGTCGAATTCCAACGCAACCGCGAACGCTATGAGTTCCTCAAGTGGGGACAAAAAGCCTTCAGCAACTTCCGCGTTGTACCCCCGATGACCGGTATCGTGCATCAGGTCAATCTCGAATATCTCGCCGATGCCGTCATGACCAAAGAAGAGAATGGCGAGACCATTGCCTTCCCCGATACTCTCGTTGGCACCGACTCGCACACCACGATGATTAACGGTCTCGGTGTAGTAGGCTGGGGTGTGGGCGGTATCGAAGCTGAAGCCGTAATGCTCGGTCAACCAATGGATATGCTCCTTCCTGACGTGATCGGTTTCAGACTCTTCGGCAAGCTCAAAGAAGGTGTGACCGCCACCGACCTCGTCCTCACCGTCACCCAGATGCTGCGCAAAAAAGGTGTCGTGGATAAGTTCGTTGAGTTCTTTGGTGAAGGACTCAACAACATGTCGCTAACCGACCGCGCCACCATTGCCAACATGGCTCCTGAATACGGCGCCACCATGGGCTACTTCCCTGTGGATGAAGAGACGCTTCGCTACATGCGATTGACCGGTCGCTCCGAAGAAGTCATTGCCCGCACTGAAGCCTATCTCCGCGCTCAGGGACTCTTCCGCGAAGCCAACAGCCCCGAACCAGAATTCACTGACACACTCGAACTGGATTTGGCATCTGTCGTGCCTTCATTGGCTGGCCCCAAGCGCCCGCAGGACCGCGTCGCGCTTACGGATATGAAGGATACATTCCGAAAAGCCTTAACCGCCCCGGTTAAAGATCGCGGCTTCGAACTCTCACAGGAAGCCCTCACCAAAGAAGCGACCTTCGGAACCAACGGCGGCTCCACTCAGATGAAGCATGGCGCCGTTGTAATTGCCGCCATCACTTCTTGCACCAATACCAGCAATCCTTCCGTGCTCGTCGCGGCGGGACTTGTCGCCAAGAAAGCTGTTGAAAAAGGCTTGAACGTCAAGCCGTATGTGAAGACCTCCCTTGCCCCTGGTTCACGTGTGGTGACCGAGTATCTCAAGAAGGCTGGTCTCATTGACCCGCTTTCCAAGCTCGGTTTCAACGTCATTGCGTATGGTTGTACAACTTGTATCGGTAACTCCGGTCCGTTGCCCGGCGAAGTTGCCAAGGCTGTCACTGGCTCTGACCTCGTCGCTTCGGCGGTCATCTCCGGCAACCGCAACTTTGAAGGACGTGTGCATCCGCTCGTGAAGGCGAACTTCCTCGCCTCTCCTCCGCTGGTTGTTGCCTACGCCCTCGCTGGCACCGTGGACATTGACCTGAACAACGAAGCTCTCGGCACTGGTTCTGACGGTAAGGAAGTCTATCTAAAGGATTTGTGGCCCACCCAGAAAGAGATCCAGGAAGCGGTCGCACAAAGCGTTACATCGGAAATGTTCTCTGATAAATATTCCGACGTCTTCTCCGGCTCAGACATGTGGCAGAACATCAGCATCAAAGAAGGTGATTTGTTCGAGTGGAGCGAAGAGTCCACTTACATTCATCACCCGCCTTACTTCCAAACTCTTGCGCTTGATACCCCGACCATTCAGCCCATCAAGAATGCGCGTGTACTTGGTCTGTTCGGTGACTCCATCACCACCGACCATATCTCTCCCGCCGGTAACATCGCTGCGGACTCTCCCGCTGGCAAGTTCCTGCAGGACCGCGGTGTTCAGCCCAAGGACTTCAATCAATACGGCACCCGCCGCGGTAATGACCTGGTGATGGCCCGCGGTACCTTTGCGAACATCCGTCTTAAGAACATCATGGTCGCGCCCAAGGAAGGCAACTGGACCAAGCATCAGCCGTCCGGCGAAGTGATGTCCATCTTTGATGCGGCGATGAAGTATCAAGGCGAAGGCGTGGCAAGCATCGTCCTCGCGGGCAAAGAATATGGCACGGGTTCGAGCCGTGACTGGGCGGCGAAGGGTCCAATGCTGCAAGGTGTGAAAGCAGTCATCGCCGAATCCTTCGAACGCATCCATCGCTCTAATTTGGTGGGCATGGGTGTGCTTCCGCTGAGATTTGCTGAAGGTCAGAATGCTGAATCTCTTGGTCTCGATGGCAGCGAAGTGTTTGACATCGAAGGCTTGAGCGATAAGGTTCAGCCTAAAGCCGAATTGACCGTAAAAGCCAGGAAAGCCGACGGCAAGGTGATCGAATTCAAAGTCACTGCGCTGTTGAACACCGATGTGGAAGTGAACTACTACCGCAACGGCGGTATCTTGCACACCGTGTTGAGGAATTTGGTAAAGTAACAAGAACAGTCAAAAAAGCCCTGAAACAAAAGTTTCAGGGCTTTTTTATTTATTGTTTTTATGTTATTCAATTAACAACAAGGGTATATCGAAATTTTTCACAAGCAGAGCAGTACATTAGGACTTGATTAACCAAAAGACTGATAGATTTTGAAAGCGTTTCAAAGCAGGAAGATGAAGGGGATTTTTACTTCCTCATAGTAACATTCTATTATCGGTCTGATCAGATATGTAGAAAGGTTGATACTATGTCGCGAATTAAAGTTTTGCAGTCCTTTATCCTTGCACTTACACTTGCCATCGTACCTGGCGTGGCATATGCTCACGATGGCACCAATCTGGCGTTAGGCGGGTTCCTAAGTGGACTCGTTCACCCGGTATTGGGATATGACCATTTACTTGCAATGCTGAGCGTTGGTATTCTCAGCGCACAAATCGGCGGTCGTGCCATTTGGACGGTTCCTGCTGCGTTTGTGAGTGTGATGGCTGTGGGTGGGTTTCTGGGTTTGATCGATATTGGGCTGACCGCCACAGAATTTGGCATTGCTGTATCCCTTGTTATCTTGGGTTCGGTGATCGCTGCTGAACGCCGCCTCTCCATTCTGGTTGCCATGGTTGGGGTTGGGTTCTTTGCCATTTTCCATGGCTATGCCCACGGTTCGGAAGTCCCTGAAACTGCAGAGCCCTTTCTGTATGCTTTAGGTTTCTTGATGGGAACAGCGCTGATCCATATCACTGGTGTAGTGATCGGAGATATTTCCCGTCATTACGAACGTGGAAAGATCATCTTACGGGTTGGCGGTGCACTGATCGCACTTATCGGCTTACTGTTCATTTTTGGAGTCTTATAGGTAGCACCCATGAAAAACATACTATTGCTCTGGGAAATTGGGGGGTTCATTTTTATCGGGCTTATTGGCGCGTCCCTGCATTTCACATTCGAATTAAGCGATTTTTCAAGCGTGGAAGTTGCCTATTTTTCATCGGTCAACGAAAGCACCTGGGAGCATCTTAAGATGGTGTTCTTTCCCGGGCTGGTCTTTGCCCTAATCCAGTATACCTACGTGAAGGATATGGTAAATAACTATATCGTCGCCAAGGTTGCGGGACTTGTGATCATGCCATTGGTGATCACAATCGGTTGGTATATCTATGCTCCGATCTTGGGACGTAGTTACTTTCCAGCTGACCTGTTCCTTTTTTATCTGGCAGTATTTATTGGGCAGGTGATCAGCTACAAATTATTGAGTCGTTCACCGCTCGAAAAAAGATATAACCAGGCTGCCATTGTCGTTTTTTTCATCCTGTTTGCGGCGTTTTCCACGTTCACTTACTTTCCACCAAAAATATTCCTCTTTGAACATCTCGATCTGAAAGATACAGGGCTGTATGGCATCCTTCCCATGGAAGAAAATATCCGCTACCTGACCGCCCCAACACCGCCGTCTTCACCCTGATGGAGCCTGATCATGAATCCTTCCTTTCTTGCTGATATTGCAGATGTACGCCATGTGGACAGTTTCGGCAAAAAGGGTGTTGGGCTTCACTGGCTCGCAAAGCATCGCCTGCTGATTCCCAAAACTCTGGTCGTGACCTATTCCGCAAGTGAAATGATCGAACACGATCCTCAGACGGGGTTTGTAAAACTAAAGGATGCAATTAAAGACAGGCTCGAACTTGATGAGCCCTATGCGGTTCGTTCTTCTGCAAACCTGGAGGATGACAAAGAACTCTCCTTTGCAGGTCAATTCCTCAGCCGGGTGAATGTGCAAGGACTGGACGCCATCGTTGATGCCATACGAGATGTGCTCAACTCCAGCCGTTCTGAAACCCTCCAGCCTTACATGAAAAAACTTGGTGAGACGGGGAAAGAGTTGAAGATGGCTGTGCTTGTGCAGAAGATGGTCCCCCCTCAGATCTCCGGCGTGGTGTTCAGTAAAAATCCCATCACCGGTTTGGATGAGGTCGTCATTGAAGCAGTGCATGGACTTGGCGAAGCATTGATGCAGGATGGGATCACACCCGCACGTTGGATCTACCGCTGGGGGCAATTCACAACCAAACCGGAGACTGAAGCAGACTTTGAAGATGTGATCCGTGAGATCGCCAATGAAGCGCGCCGGATCCAAAAACTCTACGGCTCTCCCGTCGACCTGGAATGGGCATACGACGGAAAGAATATTTACTGGCTGCAAATTCGCCCCATCACCGCCCTGACGAATGTGCCGCTGTATTCAAATCGCATTTCGCGCGAAGTGCTTCCGGGCATCATCAAACCATTGATCGCTTCGGTCAACATTCCATTGGTCAATACAGCATGGATCCGTCTTTTCGATTCATTGATGGGCACAACCCATCTCAAACCTGAAGACCTCACGACCATATTCCATTACCGCGCTTATTTCAACATGGGGGCGATCGGCACAATCTTCGAGATCCTTGGCTTTCCGCGCGAAGGACTGGAAATGCTGCTTGGCTTCAAACGTGAAAGCAAGCGCCCGCCATTTAGCCCATCTCTGAAAACGTTTCGGCATATCCCACGCATTCTTGGATTCGCCGCGCGAGCATGGACGTATGACCGAAGTGTGAAAGCCGAGCTTGAGGAATTTGGAACGAACATTCATAAGACACAGATGGAAGATATCAAGACCCTTTCATCCCACGAGCTATTGGGAAAGATAGACGAACACTTCAAGTTCAACACACTGGTGGTGTATCAAAACATTGTTATTCCGATCTTGATGAACATTTACAATGCGGTCTTGAAATCACAGCTCAAACGGGCAGGCGTTGAATTTGTGGATTTCAATCTAACCGAAGGACTTCCGCAGGTGGAGGATTATGACCCCAATCATCACCTCGATGAAATTCATAACCGGTTCAATGAACTTCCACGACCTATGCAAGAGAAGATTCGCTCGCTGAGCTACAACGAATTGAAATCCGATCCTGAGACAGGTTCCTTCATGCAATTGGTGGATGAGTTCATCAAGCGTTTCGGGCATTTGAGCGAAAGCGGGAACGATTTTTCGAAGACTCCCTGGCGCGAAGAACCGGAAAAGGTCATTCGTATGGTTGTGGATCACGCCGTCTCTGCAAGGGACAACAAAAAGATAACCTGGCAGACGTTGAAAGCATCCACTCTCCTACGCATGCGGATACGACCGATCTATCAGCGTGCCCGCACGTTCCGCTTGCTGCGCGAAAAGATTAGTTCTATGTACACCTCGTCTTATGGGTGGTTCCGTGTGTACTTCAATGAGCTGGCAGAGAGATCAATAAAGGATGGTGCTCTCGATGCCCGCGATGATATTTACTATCTTACCTGGCAGGAAGTCCGTTCTCTGGTGGAAGGCACGGGGGATGCAAAAGAGTTGAAGAAAAAGATCCAAGCGCACAAGGACAATATAGAACGCAGCCGCGACATTGTGCTGCCAGAGATCATTTATGGCAATGCCGCCCCGCCGCTCGATCTATTGAAATCTGATGCAAAAATACTCACTGGTATCCCAACCTCTTCCGGATACTATCAGGGACGTGTAAAGGTTGTGCGCTCAACAGAAGATTTTCACCGAGTGGAAAAAGGGGATGTGATCGTCATTCCTTATTCGGATGTGGCATGGACACCGCTCTTTGCCAAAGCAGGAGCTGTAGTGGCAGAATCGGGCGGCATTTTGTCTCACAGTTCCATCGTCGCACGCGAATATGGCATCCCCTGTGTGGTTTCGGTCAACGGCGCATGCAACCTGCCCGATGGCAGTGACATCATCGTGGATGGCTATCAGGGTGCGGTTAATATTTTAGGATAAATCATGGATACGTTAACTCTCACCGTTGTTGTGTTCGCAGGATATTTGATCGGGTCCATCTCTTTTGCGCGGGTCGTTGCCCGATGGGTGAACCCAACCCAGAGCCTCGATGAAGCAAGAAGGCACCGATCAGACCAGGGCTTGGAAGGAACCGTGAGCGGGATTGGCGCATCCACGGCCTCGATCGCACTCGGAAAAAAATATGGCGGCATTGTCGCGCTGCTCGATATCCTGAAAGCTTTTATTCCTGTTTTGTTCTTGCTGCTTTATTTTCCAGCTGGGATATATCACTTTGTGTTCAGCATATTTTGCATTCTTGGACATAACTATCCCATTTATTATCGTTTTCAGGGCGGGCGCGGGCTTTCTCCAATGTTGGGAAGCCTGCTTGTTATAGAACCCGTGGGGA
>VFQT010000487.1_pt1 | contig 57801 bp, 69 predicted proteins | sample 3512381 | NCBI WGS metagenome assembly VFQT01 (sample SAMN10412376, study PRJNA504923) | tailings metagenome | isolation source: Relicate 2 Philex TSF3 active mining site | place: Philippines: Tuba, Benguet | collected 2017-08-29
TGGTGCTATTCTGGCACAGGTTCCTGATGGGACGGCTACGGGTGGTAATGCGAGGGGAACGAATGCGGTGGATTTGCAGACAAGCAGAACATCCGCAGACCAAGTTGCTTCAAGACCAAATAGCGTTATTGTTGGGGGTTATGAAAATAAAATAACAGGTTCAGATTTTCAAGGAGCTATTGTAGGCGGTGGTGCAAATGTTGTTTCAAGTAGAAGGGGTTTTGTTGGTGGTGGTTATGGTAATAATAACAGTGGTTGGCATGGTAGCATAGTTGGCGGCCAAGAAAATACACTATCTGGAACACACGGTTCAATAATTGGAGGTATTCAAAATAACGTATCAAGTAGCTATGGGGTAGTCTCAGGCGGCCAATCCAACACCGCCTCTACCAATACCCACGCTACTATTGTGGGGGGATATCAAAACACAGCCAGTGGGCAGTATTCTGTGGCTGGTGGGTATTCGAGTGTTGCAAGTGCTATTGGAAATATATCATTAGGGTATGATAATACAGCAAGTGGAAATTATGCTGCTGCAATAGGAAGCTTTGCGACTGCATCAAGTCAAAATGCAATAGCATTTGGGATAGCAGTAATTGCTTCAGGACAACAGTCAATATGTATTGGTGAATCAAATGGAGCTTCCGGCTTAAAATCTGCAACTATTGGGACAGATTGCCAAGCAAATCAAACAGGGGCATTTGCTATAGGCCCAAACAATAGAGCACAAGGCGAGTATTCACTATCTAATGGTTGGAGATCTGAAGCATATTTGTATGGACAAAAGACATTTTCATCTGGTATATTTGGTGTAGGCACTTATGGAGATGCTCAAGAATCTATATTGATTGCCCGTAAAAGTGATACATTATCTTCTGGAGGAAATACAACATTATCATTAGACGGAACAGGAACAACAAATTTAATTGTACCTGGTGGCGCTAACAGAGCCTGGAATGTAACGGTGAAATGGGTGGCTGTTTGCACAGCGACAGGTAGTGGCACGACTGCAGTAGGTGATGTAGCCATTGCTACTGACTCGTTCATGTTCAAGAAGGTTTCTGGTACCTCATCCATTGGAACGGTTCAGAACCTACAAAACTCTCAGGACGCAACAATGGCTGGTGCCACTTGTTCATACGCTGTAGGTGGTTCACAAGACTTACAGATCACATTTACGGCCCCTGCATCAGCAAACGCTACTACGTTCCGTGTGGTTGCGAAGGTCGAGTTAACAGAAGTAGCTTGGTAATATTATGCTTAAAATAAACACAACAATCACGACACAAGAGGGATTCGAAGTACAGGGTGCTTTGGGATACTTGGACATTTACATCTTGGCCGACAACTGGGTCAACTTGCGTTACTACAAGAGCGAGGCCGACTACGAGGCAGGCATGGCTCCATTGAACACCTCATTGCCATCACGTGTGAGCACGGCTTTGACGCAGGAGGAGTTTTGGGGAACGGCTCTTGCTACAACTATTCACAACAAGTGCAAAATCGCTATCGAGGAAATTACTGGTTCTGGAACCGTTGAAATCTTGAATTAAAATAATGCGTGAGATATTCTCAAATAGTATAGACTACAAATCTGGCCAAGGGGGCTCAGTATATATTACATCTACCGGGACTGGAGCATTCCAGGGCTTTGTAGCGTGTGAGGATACTGTTATCTCTTCTGTTAAGGATCAGAATGGGCTTCAGATTCTAAATGAATTGGGCCTCAGTGGATATACTGTTAAGCAGGGTATCTACATCGGAGCCCCAAAGGGTAGGTACATTTCTGAGATCACCCTATCTAGTGGCTCTATTATCGGCTACTATACCTTGACTGGTGGGATTGTGACTCCTGGTTTATTTGACGCTGACTATCAAGCCATTTTGGACTACGCAACCACACAAGGCTACACATTACCAAGTGCATCTCAACAATTACTACAAGAGCAATTAATCATTGATTTAAAAACCGCAGGTATTTGGAATAAATTAGACACATTTGCCGTTTTTGCAACCGATGGAGATTTGGATTTTGCTTTAATTGATTGGATTAGATTGTCGCAATATACGGCAATCAATAGTCCTACATTTACTACAAATGAAGGATTTACAGGCAATGGGACAAGCAGTTACTTGGATTTGAACTATGACCCAACCGTTGATGGCGTAAATTATACAATTGATGACGCCGCTTGGGGTCAATATGTGTTTACACTCAATACTTCAAATTATAGTTTCGGAAGTTCAGCTTTTGGAAATAGATTCGCAATTTCAGCAGGAGCACAAAGAATTAACTGCCAAGTAAATGCCGCTGGCCATAGTGCAGCAACTACTGGGCTAAATGGACTACAGCGTACATCTTCAAGTATATCTAAGAGTTTATTAAATAATGGGAGTATAGGTGGTGATGTGACCGCATCTCCATCACTATTGGATCCTCAAAGTTTTTATGTCAATAGGTGGCGTACATCTTACGCAAATGCGAACGTGTCAATTCAATTTGTGTCCTCTGCTTTTAATTCAAGTCAATGGTCATCATTTGTTTCATCAGTTGATACTTATATAATATCTTTATGATAGTTCTACACCCAAATACCGAACAATACAACGCCCTGAACGGCTACAAATACAAATCAAGTGAATTGCTATTTGTACTTGACGGAAGCGGACGCTATATAGTTGGAACGCAAGTATTAAATGACCTTAATTTTGCGGCTATTCACGACCAACTCAACGAACTTGAGCGTATACAATACACCCCAATACCAGACCCTGATCCGTTTTAATTAATTTTTTAGTATCTTTGTTATATGCAAGAAGTATTCTCTAGATCAATTGATTTCTCTGCTGGTTTAACTGGCTCTTTGTTTGTTGGGGATACATCTGCCCATACTGGAGCTTTCCAGGCATTCATTGTTAATTCTGACTGTGTTATCAGTGCGATTTTGGATAAAGATGGTAGCGATATGAAGCCTCTTTTGGGCCTCAGTTCCAATCCAACTCTTAAACAAGGTACACTCATCACAATTGCAAAGGGGCAGTATATCTCTTCTATTACATTAACTAGCGGTTCTATCGTCCTGTACGGAGTATGATAGGCATTGGTCCATATCTGAGGCCCAGGGCTATAGTAGGAGGCTTTGACCCCGATGCCCAGGCGTTTCTGTCGGCTGCTGGAATAACTGGCGCAACCGAAACGGCTGCCGTCAATACCCTTGTTACCTCTTTGAAGGGGTACGGGATATGGACTAAAATGAAAGCACTTTATCCGTTCGTTACGGATAATAGGAATTTGTTGAGTTATACGGAGGATTTTGGGAATGGGTATTGGGGGAAAAATGCAGGTGCATCAGTAACCACCAATTCAACCACTGCACCTGATGGCACAACAACGGCAGACACGCTAAACCTTCCAAATGGGGCAAGCGTAGCAGCAAACTTGACAAATTCAACAAACCAAACTGCTACTATCTCATTTTATTTGCGTGCAGATTCTAATGTGACAATAAAAATAGGTTTGTTTTCGCCATCATTGTTAACATCCGTAAACTTGACGACATCTTGGCAAAGGTTTACATACACGCACACTTGGAGTGGTACATTATACCCACAAGTTTACAACGATAGCGGAGCATCAGTAACTGTTTATGCTTGGGGTGCTATGGCTAACCAAGGCTCAACCGCAACCACCTACCAACCCATTTTAACCACCCAACAATCATACATATCCAACCAATTCAAATACAACTTGGTTAACCCCGTAGATAGTGACGCAGCGTTTAGGCTTGTGTTCAACGGGGGTTGGACTTTTAGTAATCAAGGGGCTTTGCCGAATGGTACGAATGGGTATGCGGATACGAAGTTAGTGCCGAGTAGTGTGTTGAGTTTAAATAGTGCATCACATTCTGTTTATTCTCGAAGTTTGTCACCAACGGGGATAATGGGAGGTGTTAACGATGCGGTTTCTTATTTGATTTTAAACAACCCAACATCAACTACTATAACATCCCAAATAAACTCAATAGGGGCCGACTTTATCACGGGAACAGTTACAAATTCGCAAGGTTTGTTGATGGCAAATAGAACGGATTCAACAACCATAAACGCTTGGAGAAACTCAACCAAAGTCGCAACCGATAGTAAAATGACTACATTTAGGCCAACAATTGCATACTACATTGGTTCACGAAACAATGTAGGCTCTGCGTCTGGTTACGATGCTAAACAATATGGCTTCTACCATATCGGAGACGGTTTAACAGACACCGAAGCCTCAAACCTCTACACCGCAGTACAAGCGTTCCAAACCTCCTTGAATAGAGCCATAGCTCCTTGATGATATGGCGTACTTGTATAGGCATATTAGACTTGACAAAAATGAGCCGTTCTATATAGGAATCGGATCGTCTAAGGCTAGGTGTTATACAAAGCAAACAAGAAATAAACATTGGCACTCGATAGTAAAGCATACTCCATACAGAGTAGATATTATTTTTGATGACATTACTTTAGATCAAGCAAAGGAAAAAGAAAAAGAGTTTATTGCATTATATGGAAAGAAAAGTAATGGCGGTTTACTTGTTAATATGACAGACGGTGGAGATGGTTGTTGGGGGTATAAAGCATCAGAAGAAAGAAAAGAACAGATGCGTAGATTCATGACTGAAAACAATCCATTTAAAGGGAAGAAGCATAGTGAGGAGACTGTATTGAAAATGCGATTGGCAAAACTTGGAAAACCAAAACCACAAATATCAATAAACAAACACAAGATAGCCATGAAAAAATATCGTGGATTTCTTCACTGGAACTCAAAATTGGTCTTAGATATAGAATGTGGAATTTATTATGGAAGCATAAAAGAAGCTGCGCATTTTGCGGGAATGAATGTAACGACATTTATTAGAGCAATGAAAAATGGAACGGTAAAATATGAAAGAGTATGATAACATATAACACATTAGACGGAGAGGATACAAGCACACTTGTTGGTTTATTAACTCTCGAACAAAAAGAATTAATTCACGGTCAATTGTATGCGCCTGACTCATTCTATAATGAAATCCAAGATTTGAACGATGATTGGATTATAAGCGTTGAAGAGATAGCCAACACAAGCAACCCCGACACTCTTTGGGTGAAGGACTTGCCTTTGATACCCTACGAACCAAAACCAACACCATCGCCATTCTAATGCCTAAACAAGGACTATATGCCAATATCCACGCTAAAAGAAAGCGTATAGCTGCTGGAAGCGGAGAGAAGATGCGTGCTCCAGGATCCAAAGGGGCTCCGACCAATAAGGCTTTTAAGCAAGCAGCTAAGACTGCTAAGAAGAAGTAATGGACATAAAGAAACGAAATAAAATCAAGGCTAAGAATACTCGTAAGGGCTCTAACAAGAAAACTGGCCGTGATTATTCAAAAGAAAAGGAATACCAGTCATCTCCTGGGCGTATAAAATATAGGCAGGAATTGAACGCTGCTAATAGAAAGGCAAAGACTTATGCTAACGGTGATGGTATGGACATGAGTCACACCAAGAGCGGTAAGATTGTTCTGGAGCCCCAGAGCAAAAATAGAGCTCGTAACAGAGGTAAGAAGTAATCCACAAGAGTGGATAATTACACCACAAAATAAATCAACCTAACGGATATATTTGAATATGATCAAAATTGCATTAGAAGAAGCAGAAGCTGAAGAGCTTCAAAAGTATGTTCAAGAGCACATCGACAAGTGTTATGAGCAAATGGACTACGAAAGTTGCTGTGATGACATGAGTTGTTATAGCGAAGAACAAATTGAAGAGTTAGAAAAGTTTGAACCCTTTGGTCCATTCTGTGGATGCGATACTTGCCAAACACGTGAGTACATTATGGCAACCACTGAGTTCCTAAGGTACATCGGCAAGGCAGATATATATGTCAAATAAAAACCACACAAACAATCGTGCAGTATGGGTAATGCTGGTCTCCTATATGATCGGGGGCCTCATCCTAACAATCCTGTTGGCATCCTGTAGTCCTCAAAAGAGGTACGATCGTTTGACTAAAAAATATCCCGAACTCGTAGAGCGTGATACGGTAGAAGTACACGACACTATGATTTACGAAAGACAAATCCCTGTACCAGAATATAGGGATTCTTTCATTATCAAGAATGATACTGTCATTGAAACTGAGAAGCTGATCATTACTAAAGTAAAGGATCAATTCCATGTAGTAGTAAAGGCAGACACAATTAACTTAAGAGATACCATTACCAGAACAGTCAAAGTTCCCGGCAAAGTAATTAGGGAGAAGACTACAAACTGGTGGTGGGTAATCATTGCAGCATTTTTAACTTTTATATTAGGATTTAAAATTTCAAATCGTGGTAGATAAAATCAACCCAGACTATTACAAAACAGGTGGTATCGAATGCATTGATGCTATTGAAAGTGCGGTACAAGGTAAAGACCCTTTCTCTGCATATTGTACAGGAAACATTATGAAATACATTTGGAGAACAGAATCTAAGAATGGAATTGAAGATTTGCGTAAGGCCAAATGGTATTTGGAAAGAATGATTAAACACAAAGAGAATGAGCAAGGAATTGGATGACGCTTACCGAAAGCTAGAATCTTTAGTGAGCTGGCACGAATACTATAGTGCAAATAAAAACCCGATTGAAGCGAATAAAACACAACGCCAGATCGAAGACCAGAAACGTGTAATCAAACAGATTAAAGAAGTTCAAAATGGAAAAACTCAAAAAGTTACTCGATGACCATGGAATCACTGAAAACGAAGCTATTGAGCGCATTAAAGTCCAAATGTTCGACCCTGCTAAAGACTTTTATGCAACGCTTGTCTCAGCTTCTAAACAACTAATGGACGCTGTCAAGTCTAAAGAGATAGACTTTGACGAACCATATTATAAGGCTTTGTTCCAGCTGTTACAGGCTGGGGACAAAATCAATAAGTCACTGAAACTTGCTCAACTTGAGGCGTACCCGCAAGAAGAGGAAGTAGATACAACCGTTTCACTGCTAGATAGAATGGCAGCCAAAAAGAAATAATGGAAATCTTACAGAAAAAGAAGTCATCCAAGTTTGTCTACGATAAGTGGGCTGCTAAGTATGGACTTGGCGTTGGAGCCTCTAAAGCGGAGAAAGAACTCTGGTGGAACAAAGAAATGGAATTCTGGGTAGATGGTCGATTTGGATTGACTGGAGCTCAGTACTTTTTCTTGACTCAATCTGTAATTAAAGACGCTACTGGTATGCGTCAACGTCCTGTGTGGCGTGATCTAGACGATCTGATTTATCAGTCGTACGAAAAAGCCAGAAGTACCTATTGGGATTTGATGGTAACCAAAAGACGTGAGGCTGGTTTGTCTCTGACATTTGGTGGCGTAATCCCGGTATGGGTATCACTAACTAACCCTGGATCCACTTCTCTCCTTACGTCAGCAGACAAAACTCGTCTGGAGGAGATGTATAAGGATAAGACAAGGGTAATCTTTGACCAGCTGGACGATTACATTCGACCAAATGTTATTTCTACTCGACAAACTGGTTACCTGCACATGGGTATTCTGGATAGCAAGAGCGGAAAGATATCTGGTCTGGATTCTAAGATTATTACTCGTGACACTGTAGATAGCCCCCAATCATTGGAGGCATTTCGTGCTATGCACATCTTTCTTGATGAGTTCTTCTTGCATCCTAAGGCTGACGTAGTGCATCGTTCAGCACAGGCTTCTACGAAGAAAGGCTTTATGAAAGTTGCCCCGATCGTGATGGGTGGAAGCGCAGGTGAATCTTCGGTGGCGGGTCAGAAAAAAGGAGCGGAACTATGGAAGAACGCAGAGCTAATTAAAATGCTCACTGTGTTTTTGCCTGGGTGGATGGGCATCATGGCTGCCCCCGAACTTGATGATAGTGGAAGAGAAACAGGAAAGATTCTAAACTTTTGTGAAAATGGGCATTCAGATGAGAAAGCAGCCACAGAGTGGATTCTGAAAACCCGTGACAATCTGGATAAGCTGGAAGATAAATCTTATCTGGAGTCATTCATCAAGCAGTATCCTCTGGATATCCAAGAAGTATTCACTGCCAACGCCAAGGGTGTTCTCCCTGCCGATATCATAAGTAAACTTAGCCAACAGGAAAGAATCATCTTATCTTCTCCTCCTCCGATCGAGAGATGTGATTTGACTAGAGATGATGACCGCATTGATGTCGTGGCAAACAAGACAGGAAAGATTATGATTCTTGAGCGGTACAACCCATTGCACAAATATGTGGCTGGTATGGACCCAATCCCCTTTGTATCTTCGAAATTAAATGACGGTTCAGATAACTGTATTGTAATTAAAAATCTAGACACCAATAAGTATGTTGCTTTCTATAAGGAAAGGGCTATTGACCCTGACATTATTGTTCACAATAGCATTCTTCTTCAAGATTACTACGGCAAAGCAAAAGTAATGGTCGAGATTAACCGTGGTGGTGTAATCATTGATCAATACAAACATCGGAATCGTATGGATCTGATAGCCCCAAGACCAGGGCATCTGGGTAAAGTTTTTAATTCTGGAGACCGTGCGTATGGATGGTACAAGAATGATTACACTGGTGAGCGTGGTAATTCATATTTGATTGATTACTTACGCAAGGCTTGGGATTTGGTGTATTTTATGGATGTCATCGATGAAGCTAAGGTTTACCTTGTAGACAACACTGACATCATTGACGCTATGGTTTCTGCTGAGATTTACCACAGGCAGATAAACGAGAAAAGTAAATTTGATAGGGGACCAGAACTTGTTACCAAGAAGATCCCCATGATCAAATTCATCAACGGCAAAGCCGTAAAGGTTTGGGAAGAAGTTAAGCTTCAGCGATAACCCCTTGCTCCAATAATTCTTTCACTAGTCTATTGAATCGTTTCTTATAAGATGGGTCTCCATCCAACAATTCAAGATGTTTATCTTTTGAATAGATGACTGAGCTGTGGTCACGATTAAAGAGCATACCTATACGTGTGTATGTGTAGTTCAAGTTGTCTTTCAGTACAACCATTGCTTGTCTGCGTGCGTCTACTCGTTCTTGCTTACGACCAGGAGCACAGAAGTCAGCGAATGACATCTGATGGATTTCAGCACATAGGCGCAAAATAACCAGTTCCTCGTCATTGATTAGGTTCAAGTTTACACTTGGGTTAGACATAATCTTCCGTGGCTTCTTGGCAGCAGTAACTGATTTCATTCCGTAGTTTTTAATGAGAGTATGTCCTTTGAGTTTATTTTTAAGTGCCCCTTTCTTGCCACCAGTGATTGATAAATCTTTACAGATGATCTCGTACAACTCGTATATGATGTCTCGTACAAGGATTGAATCAGAAGAGCTGTAACTGCTTTGGCTCGATTTGGGAAATAATTTTTCTACATTCATGGATAAAATAATTGTAATTGATTTTATAATCGCTAAACTTCTCAACCGGGAAATACCGATTGAATATCATTGTCTTTTGGTTGGCTAGAAGATGGTGTATTCGTCCATCCACATTGATTTTGAACGAGTTGCCCCCTCCTTCTTCGATCGGATAGAAGCGCAAAACTTTGCCGTGATTTTCTGAAATAACTTGCCCGTCCTTCGAGTAGTTGTATTCTGCGTGCCAGCCTTTACTCGCTTTATATCTTCCACAAAAATCATATATGTTCTCGTTTTCGTAAATGGTTTCTTCTACTGGTTTATCGTTTACGAAGTAATTCTCCAATGCCTTGGCAACAACAAGGAATGAATTGTCTTTGTGAAGTTCTTTCTTGGTCTCAAAGAGACCCTTCTTCTTGACATCTCCATCCTTGTCTACCGCTAGGTAGTTGTTGACATTGAATATCACCATCTTCTGATACTCTTTGTCTTCAAGAATCAATTTCGTTGTATCTACAAATCTACTATTTATTTGTGACAATTTCACAAGTTTCTCACGTGGAACTCGAACAGTTATACCATCAGTGTTAACTTGCAGAATCTGAATGCCTTGTATGTGATTCACGTACTTTTCTGCAAGCATTGCAAGGGTCAGCTGCCCGTTCAACGTAATGGCGTAGAAGTAGTAGCGGTCATAGAATGCACTGGTAGACTCACCAGTCTTACCGAAGATACCATTCAAACTAAGTTTAATACCAGCATCCTTCACCTTGTCCTTGGCTTTCTGAGCAGCAACCCTTTCCTCAAATAACTGACGATAGGTATTTACGAATACATCTTGTGGGATGTGCTTCGGATGCAGACCATTCTGAATGGCTAGGTTTGGGTAGTATGACTTAACGTCAAAGTCCAAGATTACATACTTGTCATCGCTTGTGTAAATACCGGGAGTGATGCAGGCGTGTATGCCACCTACACCAAAGTAATAGTCCATTCCCTTGTAGTGAACTACGTTCTTTAGTTTGTTCTTCTCTGAGACCACAGTCGAGCAGACATCATTCAGAAGTTTCTTGAAGTGAAGAGACTCAAAGCCCACATAGTCAAACACGATCTTCTCTAAGTAAACTTCGGGGTCAAAGGTGACTTTGTCCTTGAGTTGCTTACGACTGAGTCCACTGTTGCGTTTAATGTATCGCAAGAAGATTTCCTCGCCAATTGTAATGTCTGGCATATTGGTCATATTCTTCTTGTATTGCTTACTCATTTCCTCACGGAAAGTAATCTTGTCAAGACACAGGTTGTAAAAGGCTTGGGTACTCAGAACATCGTTCTTGTTGTAGTCCAATACTTCTTGGAACTTCTCTTCGGGTACAGGTTCATCAAAAGCCAATGGCATATCCTGTACATTCTCCCAAAAGATACTGCACTGAAGTGCTTTCAGAGATGTGCTACGTGCCTTGTTGTTATAATGGTTAATTAAAAACAAATCAATCTCGTACGCTACATCTACCCGTATACGCTCATTGGATTGAATCATGGCTTGCACCATATTCCAAAGCGACAGCGTAATCTTTTCGGGCTTGTATTTATGCCAACGATCGTAGTTCTCCGTCAGCATATGGATGACAGGAGCATCAAAGTATATGTTGTTGAAACCAACACGATACTTCATCTCGTGGCAGTACTCTACAAACTCCTTGTAATCGTTACGGGTCTTGCATATTACAAACTCATTCATCTCCCCTGTATTAACATCGACATCGATGTAGGAGAAGAAGTTCTGAAATGTTTCTACGTCATAGACTACCGTTCTCATTTATACTTATTGATAATGTATCCGACATAAACTTTGCCTTCTGAGAAGTACAAATAGTTCCTTCGCACAAGTGACCAACCATGACTGATGAGTTTAATCTTCAAAACTTCACCTTTGTACTTGAATGACATCACAGAGTGAGTCCCCAGCTTTTGGATTTCAATTTCCCTATCGTTAGTCAGTCCAGTAATAGTGATATATAGTGCAGGGTTGAGATTGATTTCTTCAACCATTATTCTTTTGTCTATTAGGTGTTTCAAATCACCAATTAGAAAACTCCTCCGATTTGTTATAGTCAAGCTCATTGCTCCAGTTTTGATCCATTTCTTTGTAACGGCCACTTAGTACATCAAAATCAAGTGTAACACTACCTAAGCGACCCATAAAGTAATGTTTGATTTTTTGGACATAAACATCTACCTGTCCAGTTTGGTAGTTCCTGTGTACGGCAAAGCCGTTGTCGGTCACGTTAAAGAAATGGTGAGACCCCGAAATGTCGTATAGGCGTGGGATTTCATACTCTCCGCTCTGTTTATCCTTCTGCATTTTACGGGGGTGGGCTATCAGAATCACCAACACGTTATGGCTGAGAGCAAACTTCTTGAGACGAACAAGCATCTTACCTATCTTTTCATTCTGCAATTCATCTTTGCTGTCATTCTCTATATAGTTGAATGGGTCAAAGACAAGGCAGTCTACACCACGTGTGCGTACTAGGTACTTGCCTATGCGTAATAGATTCTCAATCTTGAAGTCATCAAGACTCACCGTATCGTAAAAGAAAAACTTATCGTTAATTGTTTGCAGAGCTCGCTGGAAATGTTCCTTACTCATGCGATTGGAACCGTGCAATGGTCTACCCACGATTTGCTCGGACATACGAATGGTCTTGAGTCGGTTGTCGTTTTCGGGAGAAAACATTCCGAACTTCCAGTTCCTCCTACACGCCAAACGAATACATACTTGATCAACGAAAGTTGATTTACCGCTTCCCGGTATTCCTGTAGCCACCACAAACTGACCTCGCTTCCAAGTAATCAACTCATCCAATTCGGGTAAGTCTAACTTATCTCCTGTCGGATACCCCGAATCGTAAATGTTATTTAGTTCTTCTTCGAAGTCGCTGATGGATGCAATCTCTGGGATAGGTAGTGGTCGAGCAGCATTAAATAAATTTACAAGGTATTCTTTGCCGTACTCTTTGAGAGCATCGTTGGCATCCTTAGTATCCTTAAACTCAATGATGAAGACATTTTCGGGCTCAAACCTTCGAGCCAAGTCATCACGGAGTTTACGCCCAGGAGCATCGTTGTCAGTAGCCAAATAAATCTTGGCATTTTCAAAGTGCTGATAAGCATTATCAAGCCACTCAAGATTGTTGTTGCCTGTGTTTGCGCCCGATGGACAGGACACAGCAAAGGGAAACCCTGCTTCGTGCCATACCATAGTCTCTTCCTCGCCTTCGCATATAATGATCTGAGACCCACCCATGATTGCATTCAAGTTATACGGGATTTTCTTTGCGCCCGTAACCATCTTGAACATCTTTGAACTTGTCTTGTACTTGATGTTTACAAGGTTGTCATACTCGTAATAGTTAAAACAAATCGTTAAATGAGTCTTGCCATCTTGTGGCATCATTTCTTCAGACTGAGTTACCTTAAAGGCATCTACGGTCTCTTGACTAATGCCACGATTCTCAAAGTAAGTTTTTATTTTATCGTTAACTGGTTTTGTTGCGGAGGTTGGTACATTGTACTTAGGCTTTGCTCCAACAACCGAACCCTTCCATTGACAATGGTGGCACTTGTATACACCTTCATCTATGTTTACCGACAACGATGGGTCACCTTGCTTCTTGCGTGTATGCGCACACCTAGGACAAGTGGTCTTAATTATACCACTGAACTTGCCCTTGGTATCAATACCAAGCTGAAGTAATTCGGATTGGTAACTCATACAATGATCCTCTTGCCAGTGTCCCCCTTGTCTAAGTTGATTGCCCATCTACTAGCAGCAGACTTCCAAGATTTCATCTTGTTCTTTCCTACCATCCAACCTTTGGATTCGTAGAAGAAATAAAACTCAGAAGAATGTTTGGGGGCATTCAGAACTTTAAGTTCAGAGAAGTGAGCCTCTACTTCTTCCTGTGTAGGAGGAACAAAGCGAATACTCTTAGTCTTGACTGGTTCTTGGGGCATACACATAGCATCACGTATGCGTTGTTTCTTCTCTTCACTAAGACTTACTTCAAGTAAAATCTCAGCGATGGTGTACAATAAGATTTGGTCATCGTTCATAACATATTTGTTTTTCCTTTTACATTGGCTTTCCTTGGTGTTCCTTGTGGGTTCTCTTTCATATCAAAGTAACACTTGGAAAGGGGTACTAATTTACGGTCATCTATTACACCAACGAATCGCATTTTATCCACAATTTCGTAGATAGATAACTGCTTGATTTTCTCAAACATAACTTCGTTGCTTTTGTGATTAAAGTTATAAGTGTCCATTAAATACTGACGTATCTCATAGATGTCCATCTCAAAAAGAAATCCTTCGGGAGTATACATCCGTATGGTCTTGTATTCATATGTACTTCGCATAGATTTCGTTGTTACGGATCTTGGCTATGGTGGTGTGGTAAAACTTCTTGCCTTTCTTTGGAGAAAAGCCATGGTCATTTAAGTAAGTAGCGATGTTGGCATCGGTGTATTCTTCCATATTAAATATGACCTTGATGGTTTTCATTTCATCTTCATTCACAACCAACTTGCCATCTTCTTTATCGAAGCCAAGGGGAGTGGGTCCACAATACACTTTGTGTTCCTTCTTGAGATACCTCATCACCGAACTAATCAGCTCGCTTCTTTGGTTGGATTCAAACTCTGCGAAAGCAGCAATCATCTGAAGCATCAGTTTGCCGTGCGATGTGGATGTATCAAACTGAAAGTCCAGCGTGTAAAAGGATACACCGTTGTTCTCTAAGTAAGCAATCCACTTCAAGGTATCCCTTGTGTTACGGCCAAATCGAGATAGACTATAAACAACTACAACATCAATCTCCTTTCGCTTGACCATATCCATCATCTTCATAAACTCTGGACGGTTCTCAAACTTTCTGCCCGATACACCGGGATCTGAAAAGAAGTGGACTACTTCGTAGTTGTTTAGTTTGCAGTAGGCTTCAATCTTATCTCGTTGGTTCTCTAATGATGAACCATCTTGAACTTGATTGTCGTGAGATACTCGTGTGTAGATAACGGCTCTCTTATGACCTTCCCTTTGTGCTGAGGTCACGGGTTTTGTTTTTCGGGCTTTCAATAATTCCATTTTCTCTTGTCCTGTTTATCATGTGTTTAAGAATGCGGTAAACCACAAAGTTAAGACTTGTCTTGTTTGCTTTGGCGTATGCGTGTAGTAATTTTTCATGATCCTTACGGATCTTGAATCTGATCTTCTTCAACTTCTTTTTGTGGCGGAGTTTCATACTGTACTTGCGTACGTTTTGGCTCACGTACACGTGTAGCATATCGGAAGCAAGTTGCCCCCAACTATGGTAGTGCAGTTGTCTCGCAAAAGACTGTAACGATTCCCAAAGGTCAACCTCTACATCAACAAAGAAATCTACAAGTTCGCTGTCGAGTTCGTGTTCGTACTCAATGTAATCAAATTCCTCTGAGGCATCAGAATCCAACGAAGTATCTCTCATACACAAGAATTAAAGCAACGATTAAATAAAACCAGAGTTCATTAATTTGAACGACCTCTTTTCTTACGTGGTGTAGGAACAGGTTCTTCTTCAAAATTAATCTCTGAATAAATGGTCTCTGCATCATAGACATATGGCTTTACAACTTCTCCATTAGACTTAACATAGTTATATATAAATACCACTGGTTCGGTTACATTACCATAGTAAGTAATGTGACCACACTGAATGATATAATCAAATGTTTCCATTAGATGGGTGTCCCTTCAAAGTCTTCTCCCTTTTGCATAAACTTAGGTAGTTCTTGATTCAAAATTTCAACCTGCCAGTCTTGAAAGATTTTATCAGAGTTCTTTGAGCGCTCGTGAAATCCATCAGCCCAACCTTTGTCATACATCTGATTCATGATTTCTTCTTCGTAATGAAGAAGTTCTTGAAGCTTGATCAAGATAACCCAAAAGGGTATGTCCCTCTTTGGTTTTGCGCCATTGTCACCGACCATATCAAGATAGTCTTTGAACAAAAGCAAAGGTGATTTCCCAAAGGGCAGTTGCCCCTTGTCAATTTCCTCAGCAAACTGAGAGGCTTTCTCGTGAGAGTCGAAACGGGATAGTACCACGCCTTTTTTATAGACGCGGTACTCAATCTGCCCGTTAACTAAAGCCTCTTGAATGCGACATTGAAGTGTATCCAAGTTAGCCATTACCTTAAATGCATTTGGTGAATAGGAACAAGTTCCTCACCGAATATTCCAAATATACTTTTTCTCTTTCGAAGTTCATATACACAAATAGAATTTCCTTCTCCATCGTAGTGGATGTCAAATGATTTTGGATCCCCGTTGATTTCTACATTGAGGGTAGTCCACCAATCATCCTCTTCGGGAGAAATTGTAGTTATAACTAAAGAGTTGTCGTATGAGAATACAATCTCACAGGGCTTTGGCTTGGGGTCATATTGAGCAAACTTACGACTCAGTCTAAACCTAAAGAAGTCTCGATGCTCTGGGTATTCGTTAGCGAATAGTCTGGCAAACAACGGGGCGTAGTTGTTGTTGATTTTGAATTCGCCTTCGCCTCGCTTGGCTGTCTCCCATCGGATGATTTCGAAGATGCTTTTAGCACCATAGTTCTTCAAGCCCATGGCAATTGATTCAAGAGCAATCTTCTTGAATTCTTCGTACAAGTGAGGATTCTGCTCGTGATACTCAACGAACTTCTTGTCCTCGATTCCATTAAATAAATTTAGCTGTGACATATTGTTATCGTTTTTGGTAGATTCTTGCTCGGTTATAAAGTGCAACGGGAGATTCCAATCGGTAGCATCCTTTGATGTAGTCCATATCCCAGTACTTGACAGTTTGTTTCATACCCCAAGCAAACTTGGCATTTGATTCATCAATCTCTTCGGGTGTATACTGGACCTTATAGAACTCGGCTTCGATAGGTTCTGATATCATCATACCTGTAAAGATGCCATTGAGTTTGTACTCGTTAAAGAATTGGTCAGCGTGACACCATATACCACAAAGGCTTTTGTCTTTGAGTAACTTGACGTGGTCTTTGGTGATGACGAAACGATTCCATCCATATAGACCACCGGGAAACCCGTGGCCAAGCATAATGATGCGATCGTGGGATTGGATGTGTTCACGGATGGCTTTGTCGCCAATGTCAGTTCGTACTACAGTACACCACATCTCTTTGTAGATGTCGCATAGAAAGTCAGTTGTTGGGTCTTCGGGGTGTATTACAAGAATTTTCATTACAATGTTGGTGTTTTCAAAATGTCGGAGATAGATAAAATAAATTTGTCAGAGGGCGGGGTATCAGACTCCCAAGATAATAGGAGTTCAACAAGTTGCTCGTACTTGGCTACATCGTAGTTGATGAAGTCGCATACATAAGCAAGGATAAACTTACGCTCGTATTCTCTCAGTTGATTAAAAGGACGCAGGGTAGTTTCACTAATGGGATTTTCCATATTACAATTTACAGGTTTTTTGTATCTTTGTTTCACTATAGTCTTCCTTGTGGATTGTTCTATTGGTTTGTTTTTCATAGGTAAGGGGGGCGAAAGCCCCCCTGTCTTTTGAACTTACACAAACAAGAACTCCTTCTTACTTGTGTTCTCATTAATCCAATCCATAATTGTATTATATGCATTGTTGTTAATCTTGTAGCCAGTACCTGCCATCAGATAGTTCGCCTTGCTCTCTGCGTTAGCAGGGCCCGACATATGGTTAGTGTATCGAGTAACTGCGTTAAACAATCCCCATACAGTGTCACCCTCAAGCTGACGCTCAATGCCGTAGGCTTCAGCGAATTGATTCATCTGATTGCTCTTACGGGTAGAGATTTCATCTCGTGTAACCTTGGCTGATTCAATCGTAAACATAGAATCCAAGACGGCACGAACTAAGTTCTCATTGGGTGCGGTCTCTGCCATAATGTGGAATGTCTCAAACAATTTCTTGTCTTGGTTGATTGTCTTCTGAAACTCAGCAATAGCCATCTCGATGCGTGACTTGGCTGAAACTGTGTGACGGAATTTCTGAGACTCTTGGTAGGCTTGGTGGAATGTGTTCTCACATACAACTACAGTGTTGGTAGAACCAAAGCCAATAGATGCTGAACCATCGTGTGAGTTAACGCAGGTGATCCAACGCTTGACACCGGACTTACCTACATACTCGTCTTCGAGTTTTGCTTGTAAGTAAACCTTAGCACCATTCTTAAGCATACCACCTCGGTCAGTAGTGATGCCAATGCTATCGGTAGCACGAACGATGGTGTCAGCAAGTTCCCAGTTTTGGAATACTTGGTATCGGTCTTTCACTGCACCCAAGCAAGATGTTGGCTCAGTAGAGTGATTGTCGTACCGAAATACTCCGTAGTAAGGTGTTGCCAATCCACTTGAATGAGTGAATGGTTCTTTGCGAACTTCCCAATTGAGGCCAGTACGCTCAAGGAGGTTCATTGTCTTTTCAAAATTTTCCATGTTAAGTTCGGGGGTTGTTGAATAATTGTTCATAATGTAATTAAGTGTTTGATTTTAATGGTGTTTGTGAGTGAATTAGTTGTTTACAAATGTAGGTAAGAAAAATAATGATTAAACGAAAGTTATCCACATTTAATCTTCGGTGGTTTCAGAGTCCTTGTTAAGGTAGTCATCTATCTTGGAGTTAACCCAGTCAAGGTGATTGTCTGCCATAACAAAGTCGCAGTCATAAAGGTACTTGGATACTTGCTGAAGTTCCTTGTGTACGAATTCTAAGAATTGTGCGTCAGTCATATTACGGGGATAGTAAAGTCAACATCAGATTTTTGATACCATAATGCACCGCCATTGTTGGCTTCGTCATCCGCTTGTGGGATCAGAAACGAACCATCGGTAAAGTGAATGACAAGTGGGCGTTTGCTCCAATACATATTGTCGGCTTCTTGTTCGGTCATATACCGAACTTTCTTGATGGTCTTACCGACCAATGGTTGTGCTAATTTGGTGCAGGAATCTTCGATTTGATTATTCATACTCTTCTTCTTGAGGGTAAAAGAATCCTTGGTACTCACAATCTTGTGGGTCTGAGTTGTGCCAAGTAGTTCGATGTTCGGTTAGGTTAGGTGATATGAATGGCTTATTACTATAAACAAGGTCGATGCCCTCGTATCGTGTAGTTAGTCCATTCATCTCAGCAAGTAATTCGTAGTAGTCTTTGCCACCGAATTCACCATAGCCCTCGTAGTTGTCTTCTTGCCATACATTGCCCTTGTTATCGGTCATGTAGACGGTGAATGTTTCTTGACCGCTGTAAGCGTTGCAGATACTGCGGTCGGTGTCTTGTGTTTTCCAACTGAAAAATCCCATAGTTTTATTTTAATAATTAGTCTTCGTAATCAAATGTATCGTTGTCGTAAGCGTGACGCTCGTTGTATGTTGCCACATCATTCCAGTGGCGGGTCTCAGAATCTACCTCACTTCTTCCACTATCATCATTTCCTATAGGGGAAGATTGGGTAGGAATACCGCACTCAAGATATTCTGCAAGGTGGAGCAAAGAATTGCGAGCAGACCAAGCCCCTTCAAAGAAGTGGGATGCCCCCTCTTTGCTTTCGAGTTTGTGGTGAGCAACTAATACTTTCCAAAGGTTTCGGGTAGCGTGGTACACATCGTGGTGTAGTTCGTTCAGTTCTTGTTCGGTTAGTTTGTTCATAAGGTTATCGGTTTAGTTTAACTATTTCGTAGTGGTCAATGGTGTCATCTTCTTCTTTATGAAGTTGCTGGTTTAATTCTTGGCACATCACTTCAGCATCTGATCTTTTAAGTTCAGTCCAAATAATGATAGGCCAATCGTTCTTGTCGTAGGCAAGGATTGCCCAAGTGTTTTTCTTATTCATATTTTGCTTTAATTAGTTTTTCAATTTCATTGAGTCGGTTTTTAGCATTTTGTACTTCCTCCCATTGTTCATTGTCTCCATCACGATGTGCATCAGCAAGGGCATCGAGCCACTCGCCTACTGCTTTCTCGTAGGTCAATTCATCTTGGACTTGAACATATCTTTCGATAAGTTCTTCTCGTGAGCAGTAGGACAGGATGTTCATCTTCTCTTGAAGATATTCGGGTTTGAGTTTTCCTAGTTGTATCATAGTTGGTCAAGTTCTTGTATGTAAGGATTGTTATGACCTAAAAGGTCGGTCAATTGTTCTTTGAGACGAGAGATAAGTCTCTGCTCACCTAGAGGGTCGTTCTCGTGAACAACCACATCTTGGCTATCCCATTCGCTTTGGTATTTCATTTGGGCTTCAACTGCATCGTTAAGGAGAGCATTGTTGTCATATGCTTTAGCATAGGCATCATCCATACTATCGGCTGGGATTAAAAGGTCAGCGTAATAAACACGACTAAAGCTTACTCTGTAAAGAGACTTAGGTGGTTCCATTGATAACTCAATTTCATTCATTGCCTTGGTTACTGCGTGAGCATAATCGAAATGATTTGCAGGTAGCAAATGTTCTGCTTCTACATAAGCCTCATAGGCTTTCTTGAGCAAGTCTAACTTGTTTTGTTTTTCTTCGGGTGTCATAATTATTTTGTTTGTTTACTAAAGTAATCGTTAATGTCTGCCCATTCTTCGGCAGTGAACTGAAAGACTTCGGGGTTGTGGTCGTTCTTGAAGTCATTCAAGTCTTCCCAAGTTCCGTCATCTAAGTCATCGTACATAGAGGTAATGTAACTATCTCGGTCATCAATGTACTTAAAGACTCTGTACTCGAATGTCAAGTCTTTGGTGACTTGTCCATTCTTGCAGTCGTAGTACCCACCAAAGTCATTGCCACCCTCTTCAAAGACTGACTCAACTTCAAGTTGGTATACCTCTGATAACTTGCGGAACAAGGGGGACATAGGAGACCAAGCAGAGTCACCGCTGATGACTACTGAACCTTGACCATCTTCGTACGACTGGCTGTCAATGTAGACTTGAAACCACTTACTGCCGTACTCTTCGTAGACATCAAAGTTTAATCTTGAATCTTCACGATGCAACTTTGCCCGATCCAAGCCCAAGGTGATTGGGTATGTCTCGTACCATAGTCCTTCGTTGTCGTTCCCGCTGACTGCCTTTTGAATGTTGTCAAGCATAGTTTTGAGGGCGGTCTCAGAGCCAGAGAATGTAGCCCAGTTGTAACAATAGTTAGCCATAGTTATTAGTCTTTACGATTTAATTCATTAACCCATTGTTCTGCCCTTGCCTCAACTTCTGAGTAGGAAAGTTCAACTGAGCATCCTTCAAGAACAAGATACAAAGTATCCCAAGTGATGTCAACGGCAAAGCCCATTGACTCGAACCACGCTTTAGCGTACTCTAATGTTTCTTCTTTTAAGTAAGTCATAGTTATTTTTTTTTGAAGACTTGTCAGTTAACCTAAGTTCTTGTTTCTACCTTGGTCGTGGAACTCATCTCGCTCTGCGATGATGTTGTTGAGGTCAAAATCGCTTGACTTCATTATCAATTGTCTCAGAATTTGATGACTCATATTTACTCCGTTGACGATGTACTCCATTGTTTCACCATCTACATCGATTGCGTTTAAGTGTTCGATGATGTGGTCTGCTGATGATTTTTGATTAATGTCCATGTTTAATTATTTTGCAGGTATAGTAAATTTGTAGGTGAATGGAATGATAGACACGATGCCTTCTGATTCAACATTGCTTTGCTCTAATTCTTTTTCGTAGAAAGAGCAGTCGTCAAGCATTTCGTTAAACTTCTCTTGTGCCTCATCTTGCGACTCAGCCTCAATGGTTACATAAGTAACCCATTCTCTTTTGTATTTGATTTCGTAGTGCATTGTGTTTGGTTTACCAAGATGATTGATAGTAGTAAGAACAATTGCCCCAAGATGGTGAAGCCATTTCCTTTTCGAGCATTTCTTTAGTGGCTTTTAAGTCTTGAAAATACCATTCATCGTACTCTGTACTTCCAAAGAAGAAACCCCCTTGTGCAGGAAGCAAATCATCAGCCTTGCTGTGGTCGTTAAGAATGTCGGTGATGTTATTAAGTAATTCGACTAGCACATCTTGAGATACATAGTATTGACGGCAGTTATCTTGCCCATCTTGGCAATTGTCCACAAAGAATTTATGGATTGCATTTGCCTTACGCCAATACATTACTTCTTCTTCGATGTACACAACTTTAGTTGTATCGATTGCGTTAAATTCCTTACCACCTTTGGTGATGTTAATGTCAAACCTTTCTGCACTTGGAGTGTGTCCCCAATTCAGCACATAGGTTTTCTTGTTGAGGTTCATGTCGAGTCCCATAATGTTATTTGATTTTAATTTTGTTTACTTTAGTAATGGTCTGAAGATTGATAAGGCGATAGCCTTTCTGCTGTACATCGTATACTGGCAAGTATCCAAGTTCCCTTGCATCGTAGGCAGAGCCTTTTGATTCGGGGTTCAGATGTTTCTTGACTCCAGTACGGGCGTTAATTGTTCGGGTAGTTCCGTCTTTCTTTGTGAATTCAGCGGAGAAAAACAAACCGCTTTTCATTAATTGGATTGCAGATTTCTTGTTCATAATTTTCGGTGTTTGGTTTGGGTCTTGTATTTACTGAGACCCCTCATATTCTATGGGGTCTCAGAATAATACAAGTCTTTTTAGTATTGATAGGCAGGTATGTGTTCGATTCTTCGGTCAATTGTGGTAGCCAATTCATCTACATATACATTTACATAGTGTTCTTTAATGTTACCTTGAGTAGAGATGATGTAAACATCGAATGTATCTGATGGGTCAAGGCAAACCATTACATATCCTTTGTGGTGTCGACCATTTACTTTGAAGTAAACAGCCTTGCCTCCAAGGTTTTTGTAGTTAGTAGCACCCCAACTCCAATAGACGGAGCGGTTAACTGCTAAAGCAGAGATAGTTTCTTTAAGGTTAATGTCAAGATAGTTGTTTTGTTCAAGGATGTTGAATGCGGTGCGAAGTGCTGAAGTTAATTTAGGCATATTAATTTTAATTAGGTTTGTTTAATCTACTACGAATCCTGTGGTATCTTTCTTGGCTTTGCCTTTGGCAATGAGACCAAGTACACTACCTTTAGGTACATCTAACATAAGGTCATCTCGTGAGTCACCATCCACTACAGGGAAGCCATGCCAATAGGTAGGCAATTCCTTGCGAAAGACTACGGCAACAACACCACCATCTTTAAGATGTTTGATGCAGTCTGATTCGTTATCTTCAGAGCGTGACAGAGTCACCATATAGCGATGCCCCGATGGCAACACACGATCCCCTGCTTTGTTGGGATACTTTGTATAGTCGTAGAAAACTATGTTGTTACCAAGCATATAGTGATATGCTTTAGTGACCATCTCAACTAACTTGATATCGGATGTGCCATTGAGACGAACTAAAAGTTCATTGGCTTTCTTGCTTTGATTGTGAGCAATACGGCTAATCTCTTTGGCTACTTGTTCCAAGAAAGAAAATCGGTCTTGCAAATAGTAGTGAGTCTTGTTGCGTCTTGCTTTAGCAACATTATCAAAGGCTCCCATACCAGCAGTGACTAGGCATCCTGCTCTGCATCCTGCTGATGAGTAGCCACACAGGTTGACTCCAAGGTCATTGTCATTGGCACTACTCAAGTAGAGAATGCGGGTTGGTCGGTTGTTCTTCTTGGTCTTAGCGTTGCTATTACCATCAGACAAAAGGGTTTGAGGAATTGTGTAAGTGACTTGCATAACTTTAGTTATTTTCTAATGTTTCTTCGTGTTCTTTTACAAGGGAATGGGCAAACTCTCTGACTTCGTCAATGTTCAAAGTTTCATTTTCAAAGGCAGCGTTAGTTGCTTTAGCAATACCAGTAAACATAGGGACAAAGTAGTACCTACTAAAGAATGGGGTCTTGCCTTGTGCCTCTAAGTCTTTGATATCTTGAATTGCTTTAGGCAAAGCCTCATTGATAAGGTGCTTCTGCATCTCTATGAATGTGACTTGGTGAAAGGGATGCCAGTCGTAGTTAGTAGACAAAGAGTCAAAGAACTTCTCAAGAATATTCTTTTTGTCTCCGTACTTTAGTACATCGTGGTAAGTTAGGATTTCCTCATAAGGAAACATTTCGTCTTCCAATTCGTAGAATACTTTGAACTGAGTCCTAGACCAATTGTCTCTGATGTAATCAGCCTCAATCATATACTGACTGATGGCGGTAAGTACTCTGTCAATCTTTAGATTATCAATTACTGCTGACAACTTGCCGTTAAGTTGTTCCAACTTGTCTTGGTCTAGATGCTCCATTGAGTCAAGATCAAAGACAAAGTCATTTTCTTCCTGTGGATTGTAGGTTTCAATTGTGAATGATGTGAATTTCATTGGTATGTTTGTTTTGGTTTGTTCGGTTTGTTGGGGGTTATAACTATCCCCTAAGGACATATAGTCTTCACAAGTTTAGACTATATGTACTAAGGGGTAGTAATAGATGGTCGGTTTGGGTTTAGTCTTGTGCCGTTACAATAAAGTCAGACTCAAGATTTAAGATATCAATGGTCGGCTTATCAATGTTGAACATTGTAATAAGCCAAGACTGCCCTTCAGTTTGGTCGGCTGATGGTTGCATTACCCAAGCAGGACGATAGTCCTGTTGAGTTTCGTTGACTAAAGTCATCAGTTCACCGATGAATTCTTGTGCTTGATCGTAAGGCACTTGGATGTTGGTTGCGATTTGGTACAGCATATTAATCTTTAGATTGGGGATTGTGTTGTTAAGTGTTGGTTTGACCCTCTGTCGTGAAATTCGTCTCTTTCTTTCAAGATGCTGTTGATTTCAGAGTCACTTGCTGACATCATAAGTTGCCTTAGCATTTGGTCGATCATGCCTGTTTCCTCGATAATGTACTGCATGGTTTCACCATCAACATCGATAGCCAAAAGATGCTCGATGATGTGGTCTGCTGATGATTTTTGGTTTAAGTCCATATATTAATCTTTAGATTGGGGTTTCAGAATAGAATCAGAGAAGTAAAACAATACGAAAGTATTGAAGCAAAGGATACCCCACTCAGAGAGTGAGGTTCCAAAGACAGGATAGAGAACACAAGCCATCAGAGATGACAGGGTATAGAAACGATAGATGTTCTGAGGCATAACTTTAGTTAACGAATGCTTCACTTTGGTAAACTACCCAATTTTGCCAAGCCTCTGGCTCTTTGAAGTCTTCAATCCCGTATCCACCCCACTCTTCGCCTTGCATTTCATCAAGCATTTCAATTGCCTTAACATCTTTAGATGAAACATCAATTGTTATTTGCCATTCATAGACTCTGTCTATATCGGCAAATGAGTCTTCATTGGTCAATTCTCTTGCCACATCAAGACTAATCTTGAAAGGTTCTTGACAAGTCCAAAGCAAGTCATCCTTTAGACATTGGAATTCTGATTCAGCAAGGCTGTCGTTTTCGGTAAAAAGAAATTTGTATTGCATAACTTTAGTTAATTGTTTGAGAATGTTCAATGGTTTAGCAAAGGCTGTAGCCTTTAAGTTCGGGATTGTTATCAAGATAAAGTCTGATGTATGACGAAGTCACTGAGTAAAGCAGTTGTTCATCGTTGGTGAGGGGTCTCAGAGCCATAACTTCAGTTAGAGACTCAAGAGTCTTGTTCATTTCTAGAACTTGATTGTAAAGTTCAGCAAGGGTGAATTGTTTTAAGGTCATAATTTCGGTTTGTTAAAGGGTTAATAACTACCCCTAAGAGGAGATAGTCTTCACAAGTTCAGACTATCTTCTCAAGGGGGTAGTAATAGGGTTGTTGGTTTGGATCGGGTAACTAAAGTTAGTTCCTGTCTTGAAGTTCTTTGATTGTTAGCCCAAGGTGAACGAACATAACGATGCCACTAATCGTGGCAATGAAGCCCATAAGATTTGCCAAAGGCAAGTTGTCAAGATAGACAGCAGTCCAAAAGGCAAAGAGAGACCACAGAAGTGCTACTAAAAGTAGCAAGGTAATTGATTTGTTTGATTGCATAACTTTAGTTAAAATAATGGTTCAGACAATCCCCGAAGGGATTGTTTCGGCTATTAAAGCCTCATCAGTGAACCTTGCTTAAGCAAAGTTGAAGTACTGAGCCATCAGTTCAGCCTGTCGGTCAACGGTAGTTGACTTGCGCTCTGAACGGAGGAAAGAATGGTCGGCAAGGGCTGAGAATTCTTTCAGAACAGGCTGCTTTTTCTTAGGTTCTGCTTTAGCAGTTGGTTTGGTCTCAGCCTTGGGCTTGGGCTGTGCCTTAGGAGCAGGAGACTTCGTCTTTTGCAGTTCAGCAATAGCCTTGCTATTGGCGGTGACAATTGCCGTCAAGTCAGAGACTGACTTAGCCAAGTCAGCAATTGACTTCGTCAAGTTCACCAAGGTGTCGTCTTGCTTGGTCTGCTTGGTTTCTACTTTAGTAGTAGGTTTGGCTTGGGGCTTCCGACCCTCAGTCTTCTCAGCGTTAGGCTCTTCTCTTCTAGCCTTGTTCGGAGAAGTAAGGAAGCCCATAGTAGAACGGCTTTTGTGAACTTTTACTAAAGGTTTCTCAACCTTAGTAAGTTTAGGTTCTTCTTTAATGACCTTTCCTCCTAAGGAGGGGTTCATATTAAGAACATCGGTTAACACCGATTCAGCAGTCGGCAAATTGGTAATTCTTTGACTTACTGGCAAAAATCTCTGTTTAGCAGAGATAAGTTCTAAGTACTGAAGAACAGCAAGATGTTGCTCTTTATGATTGGTCAGAGAAAGAATGTATTCTTTCTGTTTCTTAATCATGATGGTCAACTTGGCTGACTTGGTCTTGCGCTTGGTGTAGGCATTCAATCCCTTAAGGATTTCATGGCTTGGAGTAACTTTAGTTAGCATTTCGGTTTGGGGTTTGGTTTGGTTTTTCATAAGTTTATATTAGTTAATGTATGAATAGGATTCACAGAATCTATTCTATTCATACCTTAACATATAACCCTGCCGTTTTGCCGTCTTGAAGTTTGGAAAGCCTTTTGCGAAGACTGCGCAGGAATCTCAGCAGGGAACCGCGGGCTGAGATAGATTCGCAGGGTCTTCCTACACCGAAAGAAAATCGGCATCAAATCCAAGCCAAAAAACCGATACGATGAATAATACATAGTATTAAAGGTCAGTCAGTTGAATTCAAACGATAGTTTGTTAGATTCGTCAAACTCGAAAGTTAGAGTCTTCTAACATTAAGGGGAGAGTGCTTGATGTAATCAAGCAAACGAAGATTAATTCTCACGCTTGGGCTATGCGAGGCAGTTTGTTTCGCCATTTTACTTCAGTAACTGACCAATTTCTTTCTATTACAGCCTATGGCTGACACTAACTTTTGTTGGTGACTGAACTGCCTCCTGTCAGCGCAGTTTCACAGGCATTTCTTCCCGCCAAACTGCGCGATCAACACAATTGTTGCCCGCAATCCTTGCGCACGACAACGCACGCATGAAGAGGGGGGTGTTTTTTATACGAAATTTTGGGATTTTACACACGTATCTACCTCCACCACGCACACAAACATTGTATGCCCCCAAATGGGGGGGATTATTGACACAGTAAGAAAGGTGGGGGGGGTATTTTACAGCTCGATGAGGTGGGGCCTTATAATTCTATAAGGTGGTGGGTGAATGTATAGACTTGCTTGTCATACATTTCTTTGAATAGCTCATAGGCTGCTGGGTGCAATTGGATAGACCCAGGGGAGTAGTTTGAAATGGGGGAGGTAGTTCCCAGGAGGGTATGTATGGGGTGGAATATGAGGTTAGCTCCGATGAATTTGGGCTCGTAATAATCGTTCACAATCCCCTTGTCGGAGATATGTTTTCTGAATATCACGTTTTCGAATTGCTGGGCAAATAGACGTTTCCATTTGGTGGCTAGTTTCATTGAGTAGTAACCAGGAGCTAGTACGTTGTATTCGGTAGGGATAGTACGGGTGGGTATTTTATATACGGGGGTATCTACTCCGTACTCTGGGTATATAAAGGAGAAGTCCTTGTAGTCAGATGAGGGGTAGTTAGATTGACGGATGGACACCACATCGAATGGATATGGTGCCTTTCCGTTTCTTTCTTGTAGTGCAGAGAAGATAATGTCTACAAATTCCGGTTCAAGTGTCTCGAAGTTATGTTGCATGGGAGGGGTCTTTTACTTTTTAAGCCATGAGTAGAACTTAAGGGTCTTTTCCTCTCTATCGGCTAAGCCGTGAGTCCCCCCATTAATTCTTTTGGTCATGTTAAGGATGGTTACTTTGTCTACGCCTTTGTCTGCAATATCCCAAAGCTTGTTACGATCAAAGAAGAAGATTGCTGACTCGAATGATAATTCATTGGCAACAACATCTGGGTTGGTCATGATGGATTGATCGTTCATGTGATTGGCAAAGTTCTGGTAGTTTGATTTGCCTGTCAATTGAACAGCACCACGACCACGGTATTTCCAACCATCTCCACTGGCAGTATCACCGTTACCCATACGAGAGGCGTATACTACGTTAGCAATCTTCTCTGGCTGACGAGAATATTCTTTTGCGTCACGTCCAGCGTTCTTAAAGTACTTGGGGAACGTGGTGTTCAAGCCAGTGTCTGAGTAGTTGAGGTTTTCTGAGAATACTTTGAAGTTCCCAGTCTCGTGGGCGGTTTGTGCGAAGAAGTGAGCAGCACGCTCTGGAGTCATTTTATAGTACTCCATGGCTGCACGTAAAGTTCCAGGGCCGAATACTCCATCAGCGGTAACTCCAATTTTCTGTTGTAATGCTTTGAGGCTCATAAATTATAGAATTAGTTTTTACTTACTTACGCAAAGATACATTGTATCTCCTACTTTGACTCGCTTCTGGGTTTTGTGTTGAATGGATGGGTTGATGTCTAGGCGGTATAGGTATACGGGGTCAAACTGTAGGGTGTTGAGTTTACCTGGAGGTATACGCTCTACGTCTACGATAACAGCTGGCATAGTGTTGATGCTTATGTTGTCTTTTTCTGTTGCACTATATATAAGTACTGTAAGAATTAAGACAGAAGCAAGTATGCCCAATAGTGATTGTGTTCTTTCTTTCATTTCTCTTTGGTGTTATAATGTTTCTTAAAATGAACAAATTATATGCTTTTGTGCCTTTAATGATACTTTATCGGTCAAAGCTGGGCTATAAATGAACGATATATAGCCCAGACTGACGGAATTTAGCTAAATAGCGTCAGTTAAGTGACGGAATTACTCTTTTATTTGGTTTCGTAATGATCTGATACCCCTCGCATCTGTACGCCAGACGATCTTACCTCGTGATCCAAAGTCTAGCATCTCGTGCTCTTTCATGATTGCTTTGATTGCATTTGAGTATTCACGCACGTTACCCTCAAGTATTTTCATATGTTCCATCTCCTGCTTGTGAGCCATAGCCAGTGTATACATCTCATCGTCTCCTACTAATGTCTTGGCTTCTGAGTTTGCATAGCGTTTGTTTACGAACTGTTCGTATGCCTGCGTGCCGTCTGGTTCTGGTTCGTAGAGTTGGACGTTTGGCATATCAGACTTAGCAGCATTAACTCTGTCTGTAAACTCTTGGGTTGCTTCGATTATTTGTCTTTCAAGTGTAGCAGAGCGGTCAATACGAACAGTCCATAAATTTCTTCCATCTTCCAAGAGAGCAATCTCTCCGTAAGAACAATCAAGTCCCATCATGTAAGCCGTCAATTGAATTACGTATGATGGTGGCAATCCGCTTTCCCATTGCTTGGATGCGAAACCACTGATTGTTTTAATCTCAAGGATACCATCGATGTTGTCGTGGATGAGTTGGAACTCTCCCTTTACGGTTTTAACTACGGGTTCATCGGGATCCTTTACGATTACACGGTCGGGGCTGAAAAACATATGTGGGTACTCTGAGTTCAATACATATCCCGGTATGGGTTTAGCACAGCGTAGTCGTTTGTCTTCATTAAAGTTTGTGATCAATGACTCTGGTGTGCCGTCATAGTATTCCCACATATTGGCTACGAATGACTCTAAACGGTTGCCGAAGAACATAGCCATGTTTTCTTCTTGCTTGATGGGAATCATCTTTAGCTTTTGGTAGAATAGCTCGGTTGAGCTTTTATATGGATTGAGCCCCAGGATAGTTCCAATTTCTGAGGCCCCAATCCCACTTAAACGGAAGTTTAACCATTCGTCATAGTTAGTGTCCTTATCGATGTCAATTATGGTGTATTTGTTTTTCATTTTGATTATTTTGATTCTTTTACCCACTGGAACAATATGTCAGATACCGCAATGATTTTTGCAGCAATAGTTTCTGGCTTGTCTGTGGTTTTTGATACAATAGCAGACGCTGCTGCTTTCATACAAGACTGTCGAACAATCTTGTCATCCTTGTCGTAGTGATGCTGCATATGCTCAAAGACGGGAAGAGCCTTTGGGAGGGAGGTAGACGGGTTGCCCTTAGACTCTTCCACAATCTTTGAAATGTCGGCAGCAAGATTCACGTTAGAAATCTTACCTTTCTTCATGATTAGAACAATTAGAACGGTAGGTCATCTTCCTCTTCAAACTCATCAATATCGTTGATGGGTTTTACAGGGGCTGATTTCTTAGGTGATTCTGCAGGTTTAGAGATAACAGCTGGGTGCATGAGACTTGACTTTGCTTTCTCAACCAACTTCAAGAAGAATTCGGTTTCGTCATCACGATCAATGTCTACGATCTCGTTACGTTTGTTTCTTGATACCACAATGTCTGGCTTTCCATTTGGATTGTCCTTGGTAAACGCAAACTTCAATGGAGTGCCGTTGTTGACAGTAATCATACTGCTCTTCTTTACTCCGTCTTGTTCTTGCATACGAGGGATAAAACGAATGACCTTAGTCCAGTCAATATTTGGAATTACACTACAGAACATACGGAAGTATGAACTGCTGGTGTCAAGTTTCAATACATAGTTGTCATCACCATCCAACAAGTGGATCTGTAGGAGAAGTTTCTTCTTCCCACCATAATCTTCTTCACGAGTTGAAAAGTTTGTTACGTGACCCTCTACGTAATCGTAGATGTAAAAGTAACGGGTCTCGCCTTTACTGTTAACAACCGGGGTAGTTCCCGATTCATTTGTCTTAGAGTAGCGATAGATTTTTCCATTGCGAACTTCCAAGTACAACGCTGAGGTGTTAGTTCCTAGTGCCATATATGAGATAAATAAGTGTTAGTGTGCAAATATCAGTGAGGCAAATATACATAACTTTGTCATACATATGAGCATTGTGGACAAAATTGAAAACGAAGAATTTAAATCCAAGATCACAAAGAACATTGAGGACACGGATAAACTCATTGCATACATTAGACAGAAAGGATTACCTAAGTCAATCGAGGATCGTAAGATTAAAGAAGTAACTCTGAACCACTACTTGGCAGTTCGTGATTACAAACTCAGCTTCTGGATCGAGAACTTCAAACGCAATATGAACTTTCTAATGAAACACTATGGTTATAAAATTGTGGATATGCCAGAGATCATTACAGACAAAACTGGAGAAAGCATATCCAAGTATTATAACTTGTTTTCTACAATGTCTAACACATTAGATATCAGTAACTTACTGTACTTTACATTTCAAGCAGCGTTTGTTTTTAACGTGAGTCCAGAGGATATGTTACTTAGGGATGTTGAAACCTTGTGGAAAAAGAATTTGCGTTCTCAATTTTGAAATTTGATTTCTTGTATTAGATTTGCCTCTCATTGTACGGGACAAATTGCAAGTGGAACTCCTAGTCGGACGGGTGTAAAAACGGTGGCGATTAGGTTTGAAGTGTTACCACGGGACCTCACGAAGCACAACGATGGCACAAGGAAATGAGTCGTAAGATGAGGCGGGCTGTTTGGAGCTTGACAGTTGATTTCATGTCCGTAGAACCCAAATGATTCTATGGGCCCTTGGAAAGGGGGCGTACGAAGAAGTGTATGTTTAATCTTTCAAGCAAGGAGTGATACCCAAAGCGCAAGCTGTGGTTTGGGATACTCACACCATGGGAGGGCACCAAAGAAATGCATACTGGGTATACGTATACTATAGTATATATGTTAAAATTTGGCAAAATTTTGCTTTTGGTTGATTAGTTTTAAAGATAAAAGTCGTTAAATCTTCAGATGCGCAAATTTGAAACACAGGGGAGCTGACTTACTCCCCTTTTTTTATTCACATTTTTAATTTTATATTTGTTTATCCTACTGGGATTTACTAACAAGTATGGAACAATCTGTCATAAAGCGTACTTACGAACAAGGTAAGCATCGCTTTCTATTACTCTCAGATATTCACTGGGATAATCCAAAATGCAACAGGAAACTTTTGAAGAAACATTTGGATGAAGCATTGGAAGGTGGTCATGATATTTTCTTGAATGGCGATACATTGGATTTAATGGGTGGCAAAAAAGACCGAAGAGCGGATAAAGAGACCGTACGCCCAGAGCATAACGTCAACAATTACTTTGATGCTGTTATTGAGGATGCTGCTGAGTTCTTTAAGCCATACGCTCATTTGATCCAGCTTATTGGTTATGGTAACCATGAAACTGCCATTATCAAACACAATGAGATCGATCCACTTAAATCATTGGCTAAATTGATTGGTCGTGAGGATTCACTTGGAACTTATGGGGGTTGGGTAATTTTAACTTTTACAGCCAACACAAATCATAGAGAACAAATTTCTTTAAGAATGAAATATCACCATGGTTCTGGTGGTGGTGGTCCTGTAACCAAAGGAGTAATCCAATTCAATCGTATGGCTACAATGATTGAAGGTGCTGATATTATTTGGTCTGGACACGTGCACGAAAGCACCGAACTAGTTTATACATTGGAAAAACTTAATCAGTATTTCATTCCAGAATTAAGAAACGTATTGATGGTGAGAACCCCAACCTATAAAGAAGAGTATCTTCCAGGTATGGGCTGGCACACAGAACGTGGTGGTGCTCCTAAGCCCCTTGGTGGACGATGGCTAGAAGTAAATGCAAGAAGAGGAAAAGGTTGGTATAAAGATTTTTATACAACCCAGACAAGTTCGTTGTAAATTTGTTAAATTCTAATTAGTATATTTGTGCAAAATGCTTGCTCTTAGAGAACAACCAAACCAATTTGTAGCTGAGAACCAGAAGGATGCCGAATGGTTTATCAACAACGTGCGGTATGTTGCTGAGAAGTATAATACACAACAGAACAATTTGGGTTATCGCAATATCTCAACTTTGGATAAACCCATTGATGAGATGCTTAGAATGTTTTCTTACTATCTAGGCAAACAAGATAACCGGGATTACTATTACGCTACTCAAGACCAAGACAACTGTGATCTTCCAACAGTTTGGATCAATGGTCAGAAGTTGACATCAATGATTGATTTCATGATTGGCAACGCCATCAAAATGATTCAAAACATTGAGCCAAGCGTTAAAGCAACCAACAAGGCGATTGTAAATAAAAAGACCAAGATGATCGAAATGGCTCTTGCCAAGTTTGATCTGGCTCCAATTCTGGAAGAACTAGAAAAGGATGGTATTGGTTTTAGTCCCCTTGGAATGGAAGGAGATAAAAAAGTTGAAATTCCAGAAGACGTTTATCGTTATATGGAATTTGACTATAAGGAATACGGTGAAGTCATTGCACAACGCATGGCTACCGATATTCTTATGCGTAACAACTTTGTAGAGAAATACAAACAGTCATTCATGTATCTTTTGTTGGGTGGCTTGTGTGGTATTGAAAACTACATCAAGAACGGCAAACCAGTAAAAGAAATCATTCTACCTTATAACCTTATTTGGGATAACAGCGTAGATGACGATATGAATACCCGTGCTCAGTTTGCTGGTAAAGTAGACTGGTACACAACTGGTGAGATTCTTTCTAACCCAGAATATATTTCTTATCTGACACCACAGGACATTGATGAAATCAAGTCTATGAATGCTCAGAACATCGATAAGATGTTGGGTGAAGAATACATTACTTCTAACCAGTTGCGCTGGTGGTATAACTACAGCGGTGTACCTAAGGTAGCTGCTGTTACCTCTTACTGGATTGGCTATAAAGAGATGCGCTACGAGCGCACAAAAGATCAATACGGAAACGAGCACTTTGCTAAGATGCGTTCTAAGAACCGTTCTAAGTTCTGGGCTAAGACTGTATACAAAGCAACCTTGTTGGCTAATAAGTATGTTGTTGACTTTGGAGAAGTTCCAAACTTAGTTCGTAATCCAAATGATTTGACTGACGTTCAGTTGCCAATCAGTATATTCTTGCCAAACATGGTAATGGGCGAAACTCGTTCAATTGCTTCTCGTTTGCACAAACACCAAGACAGAATTGATTACCTAAATAACGAGATTACTAAAACAGTAAACCGTGCTAAGGGTAAAGTATTCATTTTAAATAAGCACAAACTCGGAACATCAACAGCCCAAGAGGTATTGAATGATTTCGAGCGTATGGGAATTCATATCACTGATGGTAATGCTACAGGAGAAGATTTTCAAGCAACCGACAACAATCGTATTGTAGAAGTTGTTGATATGACTCTGGATCCAAACGTACAACAATTAATTTTCTTACGTAATGACGAAGAACGTATCATGGAAGAGATTGTTAACGTACCCAAAGTAGCAATGGGTCAGCAACAAGGATACCTTGGAGCTAAGACTCAAGCTGGATCTATTGCTCAAGCCAATCTTGGTACAGCTTATTTGTATCAAGGATTCATTCAGTTCTTGGAGCGTGACTTGCAATTCTCATTGAATCAATATAAAATATCCTTGCTTGTCAATGAAGACGATGACATACAGGTTTTGGATAAACGTGGTGTAGAGTATCTGAAACTTACCGAAGACTTCAAGTTTGAAGATTTTGGTGTGTATATTAAAGTCAAAGACTTCATTGATGAGCAGGCTAAAGAACGTCTGTTGGCATTGGCACAGGCTGCTATGCAGAACCAGATGATCGATATGCGTGACTTCATTAAGATTGAAACCGCTAAGACTTACACTGAGTTGTTAAACGAGTTGGAGTACGCCATGGGCCGTAAGGAGCGTGAAGCAAAACAACAACAACAACTCCAGATGATGATGCAACAAGCCCAAATGGAACAGCAAATGCAAATGCAACAGCAAGCGTTGGCAACCAAAGAGCAAGGTGCTAATTATCGTCAAGAACTAAAAGTAGCTGCTGATATGTCTGCTGCTGAGGGCCCGCAGGGCGAACCAACAGCAGTATCAGAAACAGGTGCTCCTGTTCAGGCCGCTGGAGATCAAGCACGCCAACAGGTAGCTGCTGCCGAAAATGCCGTAGAAGAAGCACCAATGTAATGTTGGTAAATTTGAAATAACTTTTTAATTTTGTCTATATGTACGAAAAATTTGCAGAACAAATTATTGAATTGGACCAGAAAGATAAGGCCCAACCACAACAACCTGTTGTAGAACAACAAGTTGAGGAGAAAGCTGAAGAAACAGTAGAAGCTGTGGCTCCAGAGCCCGCTCCTGCGCCAGAACCCCAAGCGGTTGAAGCTCAAGCAGAAACTGAACAAACCGAAGAGACGGAACAGATTCAAAAAGAATGGTACGATCTCGAAGATGACGTTCAGAAAGAAGCCGTAACACAAGAACCTGTTGTTGCCGAACCAGAGCCAGAAGTGGTAATGGAAGAGGAAGACGAAGATGTAAAATTGTTACGTGAGTTTAAGAAGTCTGGTAAATCTCTTCGTGATTTTATCAACGAAGTAGACGTTCCAGATTATAAATCAATGTCGGATACTGACATCATCAAAAAAGCTTTTGAAGAACTCGAAAACATGAATACAGAAGAGTTGGCAGAGGCTATGGATGAATTGTCGGCTCTTACGTTGTTTCAAAGGAAAAAATTGGCTCAAGATTACAGAAACCAATTCTTGCAGGTAAGTGATGAGAAGTTGAAACGACTTTCATCTACTTTAAAACCACAAGAAGATCGGTCAAAGGAAGTATTGAGTCGTTTTCAGACAGAGTTGGACCAAACTCTTAAACAAGTATCTGGAAAGGAAGTGTATGGATTGAAGGTGACAGACGAAATGTCGAACCGTATCAAGAATTACCTTTCTAAAGAGATCAAGATGAACAGAGCTGATGGTTCAATCGATGTCGATTTATTTGTAGACTTTGCTACATGGCGTTTGTATGGAAAGGATATCGTCCGAACGAATGTCACCAAAGCAAAGAACGATGGACGGAAAGAACTTCTGATTGCTACGACTAATCCATCATCAGGCAGTGGACCATCTAACATGAGTGGTGCTATGAAAAGCAATGCTTTGGACGATGCGTTCTCTGGCTACATTAAAAACAAAAATTTCTAAATTAAAGTAAAATGGCAAGTCCTGTAACTAACCTCGACTTAAATCAATCCTTGCTGTTGCGTGGATTGTCCTTGCCCAACAAAATGGCAATGGTGTATGCCCAAGACTATGGGTATAATATTTTGACTCAGTTGACTTCGAAGCTTGGTTCTTCGATCAGCACTCCTCAGCCTAAAGTTGAGATCAGTGCTCTGGGTAATTTGTCTGTTTATTCTCGTGTATCTGCTGTAGCTAACGCTCCTGGTTACGCAACTGGTGAAGCTTTGTTGATCACCTTGGATGATGCCAGCGCATTCCGTGTTGGTGACATCGTTGCTGATGCCAACATGGTTCAAGCTATCGTTGTTGAGAAACCCGGTTCTAGCACTGGTGTAGGTAACATCGTAGTTAAGCGTATTAGCACTACTTTGTCTACTTCTAACTTTGCTGCTATGACTATCTGCAAAGTATTGTTTGATGGTTCTGCTAACCGCTACAGCACTGGTAAGTCTCCTTTGAGCATTGTTCCTCAAACTGACTACACCTACACTTCTATCACTCGTGAGAGCTCTAGCCAAGCACGTCGTGACCGCACTTCTTCTTTCGTGAAGTGGCAGGGCGATTTCTGGTATCGTTCTTATGATGATTTGACCTTGCGTAAATTCTCTAAGAGCTTGGAATTCAAATATGCTTTCTCTGAGCGTGCTGTATTCGGTGGAGCTCAAGGCGAAACTTACACCACTGGTGGTTTGCGTTGGTCTATCATCAACAATGGCGGTACTTACTTGCCTTTGACTAGCGAAATCACTCAAAGCCAGTTCAACGATTTCATCGAGAACTTGGTTCGCAAGAGTGCTACCAATGGTCGCAACTTGGTTGCTATGATGGGTACTGCTGCTATGGCCCGTTTGCAAACCTTGTTGGGTCAGTACATCCAGTATGCTGGTAGCCAAAACACCTTGGGTGGTGTTAGCGTAGAAGGTATCAACGTAATGACCTACAGCTATGCAGGTTTGAAAGTTGATTTCGTTCGTTGGGCATTGTTGGATGACGATGCTTTCAAGGGCGATTTATCTTCTGTAACTGGCAAGCCTAAGATGTCTCATGCTATCTATGTGTTGGATTTGAGCTCTATCCCTGCTGCTGATGGTAGCGGTTCTATCGCTGCTTTGCAGAAATATCACTTCAACAATGATGAAATGTTGGCTGCCTACGTACCAGGTATGATTGGTTTGCAGGACAGCAACCCCTCTACTGTTAAACAAGCCTTGTCTAACGGTTTGAGCGGTTCATTGGCTTCTAGTGATGTTGATGGTGTTGATTTCCATATCTTGTCTGATTGTGGAGTTTATGTTGCTGCTGAGCGCATGGGCTTGATCGAACTTACTCTCTAACTTTTAATTATTTAACAAAATGGAAAATCACGTTCTTCTTAATAACGACAGCACCGCTTTGGGTGTTGAAAGTGGTAAATTGCAATTGGTATTGGCTACAGCTGATAAAAACCAGTGGGGTCGTAACTACATCCCTATGTTCATTCCTGGTATCTATGGTATTTCCAAAACTTTGGGTAATGCTGGTACTTCTCGTGTTATGCGTTGGACTCCCACCGCTACTAACAACACTGAGTACAAAGTAACCGTTTTGGTTTACAAAGAGCAGGATTGGGGATTCTTTGGTCCTAACTTGAGTTCTTTGACCGTTAGCTATACTTCTGACGCATCTGCAACTGCTGCTGAAATTACTGCTGGTATCACCTCTGCTATTAATGCAATTGGTGCTTACTGGGGAATCACTGCTACTGATGGTGCTACTTATGTAGACGTTACTAGCAACACTACTGTTCCTCAGAACATCAACGTATTGAACTCTGGTGCTGGCTCTGCTACTGTAGCTCAACAAACTGCTTTTGTTAAACCTTACGGTTTGGCTACTTACTTGCAGGCTTTGGGTTTGACTACTGCCACTACTGGTGCCGTTTATCACTCTTATGAGTTTTCTTTCGGTCAACCTAGCGACAGCGGTCGTGCAGGTATTGTTTCTAGTAACGTAAACCAGACAATTTGGGTTAACGCTGCATCAACCACTTTGGTTGGTCTGTTGGATGCCTTTATTGCTGCTCCGTTCACTAGCCCTGCTGCATTTACTTTGGAGCGAGAGTAATCTCTATCTTTACTGGGGGAGGGAAACCTCCCCCTTTTTAACTTCGGATACTTTGACTAAATTTGATATAATTATATGCTACGCAAACTTTTAATTACCCCCAAGGTTCCAAAAGGAACTTTCACTTGCCCCGGAACTTATTTTGACAAACGTACACGTAAGCACGTGTATTTAGTTGACGGTGGCAAAAAAGTAGTAAACGAATATGAATTCGATGACTACGCTAAACAATTCGATTTGCAAATCGAAAATGGTCACACTCATATTGTTGAGTATGAAGACTCAATTGAACACGAAATGGAAGTACTCGATTTCTATTTGAATCACCCGTTTTGTCAGTGTTCGCAAGTTGAAAACCCAAACCTTGTAAACAATTTATTTATTGTTGTTATGCAACATAAAGTTGTTGATGAGGAAGTAGGTAAAATGAACAAAAATTTAGATTTGTCAATGAAAGTATTGGCACTTACCTATGAAGAAAAATACGATCTTGCGTTTTCTTTGGGTATTGACGCAAGAGCACTTACACATAAAGAATTGATTGCTCGATTGGTTGGTTGCAATTTAACTGGTGATGCTATTACCAATGCAACGTCAACTGAACATTATTTGACCCTTGTGGACTCAGATAGAAAAATCAACGTATATGTGAACAAGGCTATCTCTGCTGGTATCATCATTAACGATAATGGTTATTATCGTTCTGGTCCAAGAACCCTTGGTTCTCAGGTTCGTGACGTAATTGACGCTTGTAGTGCAGATAAAGACTTCTTCTATGGCTATCTTGTAGTTGAGGTTGATAAGCTTGTTTCTGGTGTCGTTGAGGCAAAAGATGATATGTCAGAAGACGATTTAACTTCTGTTGTTCAAGAAAAAGTAAAATCTGTTAAAAGGGCTAGAGCGAAAAAAGATTCGGCTCTAGAGGATTTGACAATTTAATTTCATAACTAAAGTTAGCCCCCTGCAAAGGGGGTTTTCTTTTTATGCTTAAACGTAAAGTAACAACCGAGAGAAAGACTCCAGTTAAAGGTACTCCCGAAAAGAAAGTACAAGAAACTGTGTGTTCTTCCTGTGGTAAGAAGCGTCAGTACTCTAATAAGAGTAAAAAGCTTTGTGCTGTTTGCGTAAAGAAGATACAAGCAACCAAAGCAAAGGAAAAGAAAGCTAAAGTCCGTGAAAAGAAACGTCTAAGCGTTAGTGCTCTTACAAAAAAACTGGACCAGATATACAGTGTGTATATCAGATTAGTATATACTACTGCAGATGGTATGTGTGAGTGCTTTACTTGTGGTCAAAAACTTCATTGGAGAAAGATACAAAATGGGCACTTTCAATCTAGACGTTTTATGTCAACTAGATTCCATGATCACAACTGTGCCCCGCAATGCTATGCTTGTAATATTGGCTTAAGTGGAAACCAATACATATATGGCGTTAAGCTTGATGAAAAGTTTGGTCCAGGTACTGCTCAAAGCATGGTCACATTGTCTAGACAAATTACCAAGTTCACTGCTGAAGATTTGATTCATCTAATTGATGAGATAGAAGGTAAAGTCGAAAGGCTTCGTAAATCAAAGAATATCTGGGATTAGCGACATATTTTAACTAATCTTAAATTAATTTGTTTTCGCTATATTTGTGTTAATGACCGGGAACGAATTTTATCTGCTCTTACAACAAAAAATCGACAAAGCTTATAGTGCTTATATCGATGCTGGTAAGGCAAATCGTCTTATCCGTGATACGATATTTCGAGTTTGTGAGCGTGTGTATACAGGTTTGGATACTCAAAAGGAGTTCGATGAAATCTGGAGCCTAGTTATTAAAAACGAAACACAGACTGTAAGTAATCCGTATTTTGATCTTGCTGGCTTGACTCGTCCGTATATGCACTTGTTTCGTCTTAAAATGACGTTCAATACCTTGTTGGGTGACATTAGTAGAACCACATCGAGTGGACCACCATACACTACTGTATTTACTTCTAATCACCATACTGTTCGTGTAGGTGATGTTGTAAAGGTAGGAGCAAATACTGGTGTTGTTGATTCTATCACCAAAACCACCTTTACGACAACATCTACAGGAACATTGGCTACTGGGCCTGTTTATTTGGTTCGTGGCTTTGAAGCTAAACCTAGGGTCTCAGATCGTAAGATAAACATATTCCATAGACCCAGCATATACCAACCAGAATACGAGATAGCCAACCGTGTATCTGGTGTAAACAACAACAGAACACTACAACTATTTCCTCAGCCAACTGAGATTGAAATAGATTATATGTCTGAGCCAAATGATACAAATGGTCAGATATTCACCGTAACGACTGGAACAATCACTGCTTACTCAGAGAAGTTCTTGAATCGTTTTGCTGATGAGTGCGTCTTGAACTTTGCAGACCAAGTTCGTGATGGAGAGCTGCGTCAATCAGCAGCACAGGCAATTGTGATAAACCCATAATAAATGAGTACCCTAGCTGAAATAGTAGACAAAATTAAAGTTGCTCTTGGAAGTGGCGTATCTACTGACGAGGGAGTTTTGGATGATGCATTCATCGCAAACAAGGTGCATGGCGCACGTGCTATGGTTATCTCAACTGCTGCTCGTACTCCTGCTCGTGATCGTATCGTAGAGGCTTCTGTACAAACCTTTCATCCAGGCTTGTTGGAATACGATGTAGAGTGTGATGCTGTTCGTTTTAAGTGCCCTACCGTAATCTCTATTGATGACCGTCATGATGGCTTTGTATACGTTGGACACGTAAATCAAATGAAGCCATTCATGCGTATCCGAAGCAACTATACTGCTCTTTCTATGCATTCTTTGTTTGCTAAAGAAAAAGAGATTGTATGGGATTATACTGCTGGCTACCAAGGTGAGTTCACCATTAATATTTACAAGAACCCAAAACTAACTAACTTGTTGGTTAAGGCTATATTCAATGACCCAACTCAAGTTCCAAACTATCGTCAAGATGTAGACCAATATCCTATTGATGCTACACTTGAAGTTGAACTTGTGGAAATGGTTGTCAATGACCTAATGCGTAAGTTTGTGCGTATGCCAGATACGATTTCAGATTCAACAGAAACTTTCCAAACTGGTAAATAATGAAAATTGAAGACGTAATCGCAGCAGCTTGTGAAGAATTGCAAATCAGTTATGCTGAAAATGCAATGTGGTTCAAAGTCTTGATTAATCAGGCGGTTAAAACCATGAAGAATGCTGATGCTTTGAAACTATACGATGAGAAGTTGGAAATGGAAGACAATCGTATCAAGCTTCCCGCAAACTTTGTTAAGTTTCACGAAATACACGAGTGTAGCACTGGTTCACAATATTGTGAGCGTTATGATTTTGATATTCAAAACGAATGTCTAATTTTCCATACGTATTTCAATTTTGCAAACGGAACACAATTCGTTTTGCGATATAGCGGTGTCGCTATGACAGATGATGGCGAACTGATTTTGAAAGATAAATGGGAACGAATGTTGGTTGCTTATATTGGTTGGAAGTATTGCCGTAGGCATTTTGAGAAATATGGCTCTATCTTGCCAAATTACCAGCGGGAATTCCAAGTACAAAAAGCAGCTAACTTCTGATGTCACAACACATTCGTTTAAATACCCAAGGTATACTAGATACCGACAATGACCCACAAGCAATAACTGGTGGCAACTATGTCGAGGCGTTAAACGTACGACATCGTGATGTCAGTGGTAATGCCATGAATACCATTACCCCAGTTAAGGGTAATACATTTACATCTCCTTGGGATGGAAAGACATTTCCTATTCCTACGGATTTGACAAAAACAATCCAAGACGTTGGGGCCTCAGTAGCAAGATTTAGAATCTATATAGATGTATCTCTTGATCCTTTGGCTATATATGAAGGTACAGTAAGCCTAGAAAGTGGATCTAACCTATACTCGTTTACTGTCTCTGGTGGTAGTGCTTATATTCCACTTGCTACCCAGTACACAAACCTTACTACTTTGTTGCAAAGTGGTTGGACTCCTGCTTACCCATCTGCAAACCCTTTTACTATTGGTGCACTCGTTACAACAAGTGCTCTTACGGGTTATTTTGATGTTGTTCGTAATGCTGGTTCTGGAACTCCGTTGAACAATGACTTCTTGTTGTTTGGTGGGGGAACTCTGTGTACAATCGTACAAACATCTGAGTTTATAGACATCCCTGCTGGTTATACCACTTGGCCATTAAAGGTAATTGGTTTCGAGACTATTGATACCGATACCTTTGTTTGGTCTTGTACTCCAGAGATTGTTTCTGGTACTCCTGCATTAACCGTTTCTGAGATTGGTGTTATTCATTACGATGAAGACAATTCCACAACTCAGTATACTCGTCTTCTTCGTTGTAAACGCCTTGGTTTTAGTCCTAATTATCAAATCCAAGCCCAAGCAGAAAGACAAGGAAACGTAGTTAATCTTTATTGGACAGATGGCTTTAATCCACCAAGGACTTTAACTATACCATATGATAAAACATTGTATAATCCTTATGTAGAGGATTGTGCCCTGTCTATCAATGGAGGTAACATAAATTATGCTAACGTAGAATCACAGACTAGTCTTGTAATAACGAACCCAACGTCTCGTTTAACAATTGATGGTCTTATGGATGGAGGGGGTAGTATTACTTGTGGTAATAAAAGGTATACAGGAAGATTCTTAACTGATGATTATGTTCCTAGTGACTATATTTATCCAACCAATCCTATCAATGTATACTCAGCTAAAATTAATGTTCCATCTGAGATTAAAGGAGATGCTCCTGGAACAATTACGAATAAGGGAGTCAAGCTTACACTCTCTGAATACCCTGCTAATCAATTTAAGTATTTTGAATTAGTTGCAATTGAATACGAGGGAGATATATTCTCTGCTAAAGTTCTTGAGCGATACGATATTGAGGGGGTTTCAGAACTAACTATGTTCCATACTAATGAAGGTCAACTGAACATAGAAGTTTCTGCTCCAGAACTATTGGCTATAACCAATAAGATTAAAACTGCACAGAGTCTTAAGATTACATCAAACAGAATGTTTATGTCCAACTTAGAGGTTCAAATTGATGCTGATCTTGAAGCATGGGCAGAAAGCATAACACACTCTCTTGAAATTGGTACAATAAATTCTATATATAGGGCAACTCAATCTGGAGCTGAAGATTGTTTTGGTAGCTATCCGTACTACACTAATGGTGAGTATTTGGATGCAAACAACACTGTAAACTTCACTTCATACATGATGAACGATACATATCGTTTTGGTGTACAAGTACAATGGTCAGATACTGGCAAATGGAGTAATGCATATTGGGTTGATGACATTCGTTTTGACCTTAGTGCAAACAATGTAGTTGGTGGAAGAAGAACTGCTAACAATATTACTACAACAAACTTTACCGACATCGATAGTAAACTAACTTACTATTATTACGTCAAGTTTGGTAATATAGACTTGAGTTATAGTATAAATGGAAAGCCTCTTTATAAACAAATTCAAGCTTATCGTTTTGTTCGTGCAGAACGTATCCCAGAAGTGTTGGCTACTGGGTTATTGCTTGCTGGTACTCAGTTTGATAATGGGACAGATCCTACTGTAGAAATTATTCCCTACCATAGAGATGTCAACCGAACATTCGGAACATTCTCATATTACCCAGATAGTTATATTAGAAGATTCCGAAAGGGAGCAGCAAACACTGGTTCACGACAACTTGGTCAGGCAGATTATTCTCAGTACGTATATTTCCATTCACCCGATTACTATTTGAATAATGATTCATATCAATATAGGGCTGGTGATAAAATAAAAGTACTTGGTGTTCCATTCTCTTATAACCAGAATACACTACAAGGTCAGTGTTTAGGAGATTTTGAATCTGTATATGAAGATATGACTGGATATTTCTCAGCCTCTTTGAGAACATATACAGACTTTAATATTGTTCGTCACCAGTTTATGGAAACGGGTGGAGTATCAAGTGGTGGTTGGGGAGCTCCTGTTGACAAGGTAAATAATTATATTGAGATTGGTCCTTTCACCGCACCACCAATTGACTCAAATAAGTTTATCGCTCATTATAGAGCAGCAAATGTATTTCAGTTGAGCTCAAAGATTAGCACAACAATGCCAGCTGGATATCGGTCATTTACTGATGGTGGTCTTGTTTATGGTCAGTTGTTCAGAGACTTGGGGGCAAATAGAAAGTATCCTGTTGAAAAACGAAATACACAATACCAATCTACTGGTCATATATATAATTTGACAGGAAATGAAAGAGGTGTTGTAAACAATGTGAGCGTATATGGTGGTGATGTATTCAACCAGAAAAGCCACATGAGTGTTCGTATGAGTAATAGTAACCCATTGCCAAAGAATGGCTTTGGGCAAGGTTACTCATTCTATTCTCAAAACATATGCAACTCTCAGATGTTTTATAGCATTGAGCATAACTTATCTGCGGTTGGTCCTGGATACATTTATCCTCAATATATGGATAAGACCCAGGTTTCTGCTACTACAACATACATTGAGATTCGTGATACATTTACTCCAACCGCAACATTTGTTACTGCGGAAGGATATATACCAGTCCCAGTTGGTACTTGGGGTGCTGGTCTTATGTATTGGCTAGAATTATGGCCAGAAGTAAGCAACCAAAACAACTACGACTCTCAGTACAACTATGTTGATGGAACAATAACAGATCAAGGATTTGATTCAACTATCACGTTTGACGGCAAAAAACCAGCAACTATTGCGTGGTCTCAGACTAAAACAACAGGGTCGGATAAAGACAACTATCGTATATTCAAGCCAATCGACTATGTTGATTTAGACTTGAATCACGGACCTATCGTGCACCACGATTTGGTTAATGGTTTCTTATATACTTGGCAACCAGAATCTTTCCGTAGACAATATGTAAACGAAGGATCAGCAATTGTTCCAGAAAATGGAAGTGATATTATTGTTGGAGCTGGTGGAGTATTGACTATACCCGGCATTCAGATATCAAGCTACGGTTCTACGAAAAAGTGGTCTATTATAAGAGGTAAGAGTCGTAATGGTGATGATACTGTTTATTGGTATAATGATCGTCTTAAGAAAATGCTTCGTTTCGCAGCGGATGGAACAACCGTGATTTCTGATCGTGGATTCCATTCTTACCTGCAACAGAATACAGGATTTGTGAATCGTTATGACCAGCCAATTACTGGCTATGGAGTTAACACTGGTTGGAACGATCGTTACAAAGAGGCTATGTTTACATTTAAGGGTGTGACTCCATCTGCTGGTCAATTTACCATTGGTACATCTTATGCGGTTAACGACATAACAGTAAACAATGATTTAGGGGGCATTAGCTCGTTGATTACAACAGCTCCCGCTCCTCGTCACATTAGCGGTATGAGTTATGTGTATCGTTGCAAAGTTGCCCACACAGGAACCGCAAACACGGCTCCCGGCACTGGTGCATCTTGGACTACATATTGGGAACAGCGTGACCCAGAAACATATCCACAATACTACAATATGTTTACTGTAGCATATGATGAGATGAAAGGTGGTTATACTTCTTTGTTTAGTTTCTGGCCTAATATCTATGGAACTATTAACGATAGATTCTACACCACTCGTCCTAACATCCAGAATAAAGTTTATTCTCATAATGGCGGGGCCTATAACACATTTTATGATACTGGCTATAATGGTCATATCACTCACGTAGTTAACGCAGATCCAAACTTATCTAAGACATACGAGGCTGTACAGGTGGTCTCAGAGACAACCCCTAACCGTCTCGATTTCACAACACGTGACCATGTGTCATACTTAACAAGTGGGGAGTTTGAGGAGTTAGAAGACTTCTACTATGCTCCTGTAAAAAATGATTCAACTGGTACTGGTCTAAACAATGGTGATACTAGTAGATTGTGGGGTAGATATATGAAAATTAAATTCACATTTGCTCCCAATGTATTCCAAAAGCTATTCAACTATATCATCAAGTTCAGACCAAATAGCCGATTGTATAATAAGTAATTAAAACATAAATTTGTAATATATGGATCCAGTAACTATGGCATTAATACAGGCCGCTATGGGTAGCGGTGGTGGAGGCGCAGCTGGAGGCTCAGCTGGGGGCTCAGCTGGTGGCATTGGGATGCCTGGTGGCATGGGGATGCTTGGCGGTGGCAAAGATTTGCCGATTGGAACTGGGCTTGTAGGAGCTTATAACTTAATTACAGGTATTAAACAAAAGCGTGCTGCTGATCGCATGGCTTACCGTTCTGCTGAACAAGGAATGGGTTATGTACAATCTGAAATGTCTGAAGCTCAACGCAGACAGAATATGGGTCTTAGTAGTCAAGAAAAAGCGTTGGCTCAAACTCAGATTGGTCAACAGAGTGCTCAAGCATATAGGAATATTGCAGAATCATCTCCTGGAGCGTCTAGTTTTTTCAGTCGTGTTGCTGGAATGGATCGCATTAAAGGTGGTCAAATGTTGAGTGAGTTAGACATGAGAGCTAAACTTGCTGCTGGTCAACAACTTAGCGGGGCTCGTTCACAGGCTACTAATATTCTTCAGCGTTCTATTCAAGATGAGCGTGAAGATAAGCGTAGGGCCCAACAAGCAGCTGGTCAAGCAATTGCTTCTGGTATTAGCCAATTGGGTACATTTATTAACTACGCAACTGCTAAAGATGAAGAAAACTCTGGTGATTCAAAAAAAGATGGACCAGTGCGTGGTGGGCTAAATAAGAAAGACAGCGCAGGTAATACTTATTATAAAGGTTTGGGTAAATACGACCCAGGAAATCTTGGGATGACCGATTTGGGAGGAATGACTGGATAATGGCAAAAGGATTTTCATTAGCGGGAGCAATTGGTGGAACTGGGCAAGCCCAGATTCCAGACTGGTTGTATAAACAACGAGCAACAGAAGCTGCTGGTGGATTTGATGATCCTTTTGTAAAGGAAATATCTCAAAGTGTATTTACTGACCCAAATAAATATCACCGCATATATGAAAAGGAAATGAGTGATGCTACGGCAAAATTCATTGCTGATTATATAAGAAAAAAACAAAACCGGGACAGCGATATGTCTTCATGGTTGCTTACTGAGGGCGGTAATTTGATTGAGCAGCGCAAACAAGCACTCAATAGAAGCCAAGAATTAAAGGATCTTGAGCAACTTGGTATGGGTGGTAAACGAGCTGGGTTATACGTGTCTCCTAGTGTTGTAGAGGCTAACAGAATATTAGCTCTAGCTCAAACTCCAGATGAATACATGACAATGCTTCAAGAAGCTCAGAATAGCGGTAAAATCAGTCTGGACGATCCATATTTTCAATTTAATGCTGCGGATAGATCAATTGCTACAAATACTCACAATGAAATTGATTACACAGCAGAATTCAATAAATTGTGGAAAGGCAAGATGTATAAACTTGGGCAATACTCATATGGTGAGGGTGCTGGTAAAATAAGTGATTATGTTTATGGTATACCAAAAACAAAAGCAGAAGCGCAGAAATTAGCAGATAGAGAATTATTAGAAACCGGCAGTGTAATTGATGTAATTGATGCTTATACTGCTGGTAAAAACTGGTTCAATACTGACTATACTGCTCGTACACAATACATGGCAGAACACCCAGAATTGATTGGTAAAACCAACGATGAGATATATGATGCTTTCTACAAAGATGTTGTTGATCCTACTGTTCCAACTATAGAAAAAGAGGTATTTAGAATGACCTCTAGACCAGGATTTACTATCAATAACTATTTGAGCCCAGAGACTTCTGCTTCATTCCAAGGTAGTCCAGAAACAAGTAATATATATGGAGACAAACCTGTCAAGTCTCTTAGAACGTCTCCTTTAGCTAGGAAGACAGAAGGTATAGATGTTCAGATTCCAAACTCTCAATATTTGCGTAGAACAGATGATGGAAATATGGTACTTGGTGGTTCGACAAAAAACCTTACTGTTAAATTTAGCGGTGTAGCAGTGTGGCCATCTATGAAATACAAAGATACAAGTGGGCAAGAGTTTTGGAAAGTGCTTGATGACGCTACGGCAAAACAAATGAAAGATGCTGGTTACAAGGTTACATATCAGGCGTTTGCTACAGGTAATTATCCCATACTTACAAATGCTACTACCCAAGAGTTTGTGAATGTGCCTGTATATATTCCATTGTACGAAAGCGGTCAAACCGCAATACAAAATAAAATTATAGGTGCATTTGCAACTGGGTTAAGCACAAAAGAAAAAGCTGATTTTAACCGTGAGGTAGAAATTCTGAGAACTCTCAACGGAAAGGCTTACTAACAGCTATACTATTATTTAATCGGGCTGTATATTATATTTGTATATGCCCGAACCGCAGAAACCAAAACAACCTGTTAATGGTGCTTCTGAAGCACAAGCGCAACCTAATGGTTGGTTGCCAAAACAACAAGCACCTGCTAATCCTTTTGGGATTGACGTTACGAATCTAGCTCCTAAAGCAAAAGCTCCTGTGTGGCCAGAGTACAAAACTCAAGCGCAACGTCAAGCAGAAGAAGAAAAGCAACGTGAGAAAGACCGTTTGGAGTTTAACAGAATGGTTGAGCAGGGTTTCAGCGCAGACAACTTGTTCGGGGTTGTCACTAATGTTGCTGCTGGTGGATCAATTACTGTTTTAGATAAAACGGTTACCAACGGTGACGAACTTGCAAGTCTGCTCCAAGATAAAAAATATCTTGATGCTTTTTATCCTAGTAATGCTAAAACGCTTGCTATATTTAACATTAACACTGTCAATGACTTGCAGTCAAAACTAAGTGGCGGTCTTAGTGAAAAAGAGCAAAATGATATATACAACTTCAGGGGGTCTCTGATCAAAAATGTATATGACCTAAACCCAGCAACATTGGCTGCACCAAAGTTTGGTGAAATCGGATATGCTCCTAATCAGATTACTCAGTATTCAAATATCTACAAACAGCGTACTGCTGTACCAAACGCAGTATTCTCTGATGTAGTAAAAGCTGGTTTAAACAAGACTCATGATGGTCGTCAAATCAATACTGCTGCTGAGTACTATGCTTATCTCCAAAACCCATTGAATCGTGACAAGTATGGTAGAACTTACTTTAAGCAAATTCAAACTAGTGGGTTTGCTAGTGCCGATGACATATTGAAAAAGAGTAATGCTCTTATAGTCGGCGGGATAACGTTCATGGGCCCTGTTGAAGAGCAAGCATACCTTAAAGCCAAGAATGATATACGTATTGATAAAGCAGATGCCTTTGTTCAAGATGCTTTGATCGGTAAAGAAGGAACAATGTTCGGAACAGATGGCAAAGAAGGTTTGCAGGGTCTTACCGAAGCCGATCTTGGGCGCATTGTTTATGAACATCGCATGGGTAATGACATCTCAATTGATGTCAAAGGATTTAACTATAAGACTGGTCCAGGACCATCTACTAACTTTCTTGATTACGACAACCTAGAAAAATATCTCCTTTCTGTTGGCTACACTTCTGCTGAGGCTACAAACAAGCTTACAGAATTTGAAAATTCTTATTGGAACACACAAATTACTGCAAGTGCTAAAGCTAAGGCTCAGCAAATGGGATATCAATACAACGCAGACACTAAAGAGTGGACTTCTTTGTATGGTCAGACAATGGATACCCGTGCTCTCAATGAGATGAGCGAAATAGACAGAAATATAGCCCAGAAATATGATGAAATACGGGCTATATATGCTTCTGAGAGTGATTCTGGTGTATTTGATGAAATGAATGCATCTGGTTTGGGTGCATCTGCATTTAAGTCAAAGCTTTCTCAAAAGTCTCAAGATAGAATTTCAAAACTTCAAATTGAAATTGCTGCTTTGAAACAAAAGCAAGGCGATACCATGCCTGAGTTTTTTGATTTGGCTGGAAATAGAATTGACAAGCCAGAACAAGAGCAAGTTGTTACTAGTTCGTACCAAGCAGCAATGCGTCAAAATAAGTCATCTGACTTGGTTGATCTTAAGCAGAAAAGAAACAATCTATATGAAAAGATTGACCTACTAAAAGCTCAGTATGACAAGTATAACTCTACCCTTGCAATTGAGGGAGCTTATAATCCAAAATACAATGTAAAGTCTGCGTCTCAAAGAGAAGATGCACTGATCAATCCTTTAGAACCAGAAGAGGGGCTACTAGCATTTATTGAGAAGAATTTGTTGGTAGCAGGTGGTCCAATGGGGGCTCAGATAATGCAATCAGACTCTGAAGTAGCCATGCGTAAATATGTGGCTGCTATAGAGAGTGAATACTTAAGATTGCAATCCGAAGTAAAAGCAATAAACAAATTAATCCACACAAACACTGATGTATTTCAGAGAGATATAGATAGCAATTTTGTGGCTGATATTTATAGCAAAGCTAAAGCAACAGTTGTAAGCGCAATTGATGGTACTGTAGTTCTTACACCAAACCAAGAAGTTCAAAATGCTGCTTCATTCTTTTCTGAACAAGGCTTAGAACTACCCGAAGGTGTTGAAGAAAAGCTAACCGCTATCCATAGTGTCGATGAAGATTCTGGTAGTATTCTTACCACTCTTCAAATTGGTATGACAATTGGTGCCATGGCTAAAGGTGCGCAAGCTCCATTAGATAAATTATTTACTGGAAGTGTTGGTATTGCTACACGCAGCTATATGATCAATCGATTCGGTAATCCCGGATTGGCTACATTTAACCTATTTAAAGGTGCTGCAAACACGTATGGTGTAAATGCTTTTGCTTACGAACAAGCTGGAGCTGGTTGGCAAGGTGCTGTTGGTGAAACTACTGGTGAACTTATATTTGACGCTACTCTTGGACGTTTAGCACTTGGTCGATTTATGCCAACAAACATTATCGGACGGATGAGCCATTATTTAGGACGTTCGTTTGCTGGTGGTACAGGTGAATTGACCCAGGAATGGATGGGCAATATGTCTAGTCGTTTCTTGGAAAATGGTTTTGACTTGAGCGATGCTGTCACCAATGCATTTGGTGAAACAGAAGATGAGCGTTTACATAATTTCAGACAAACCGCTTTGATGTGTTATGGTTTTGCTGGAACAAACTTTGGTAACTTGGGGTTGTTGGTTAAGACTCGCGCTGGATACTCAGCATACTTAAAGCAACAACAGATTGATAGCGAAATTGACAACCAGGCCATTGCTGCACTTGACAACATAATTGTATCAAACAACTGGAATGAAAGAACATCGCCTCAGAACTCTCCAGGTAATTCTATGCCAGCTGTAAACACTACTGTGGCAAATCAATCTGAAGTTGGTATTGAGAAACGAAATGCTGATATCGATGAAGAATTCCATCTTGTTGAGGCAGAAGGTGTTATTGATGATAAAGTTACATACCGATATAACGGCAATACAGGAAAACTTGAAGCTCGTGGTCTTGGTGGTAATACAGATGAGTTTGTTGAAGTAGGAGAAGCTGCTACATCATATGTTGAAACTAAAGCAGAGCAACACGGTATTGTATCTAGACAAGCAATAGTTGATAAGGTAAATACCAACTTTAACAATAACCCAGATGTTGATGCGGTTGCTCCAGATGTTGTGGCTCAAGGTTCGCCAATGTATCAGCGAAACCAAAGCCCAAGAGATAAATCTAGAAGAACCAATAAAGTACGATCTTCTGCTGAACAATCGTTCAAGGCAGAATTTGAAAAACGTGCTACTGAAGTATCGGCAATGTTTACCGGGGTCGCAGACGATGTATCTTCATGGCCTCCAAATCTATATAAAGCCCGCAGAGAATATATTGCAGCAGTAGGAAACAAGCTGAAGACAAATGTTCGTTCAATGTTTGTTGGTGGTAAAACTGTTATAGACAGCTCAGTTAAAAAAGTATTGACTAAGGTCGCTGACTATACAGCTCCTTTGTTAAAAGACTTTGACACTAATACTAACCAAACTACCGATTCTAATGGTAATGTTACACGCAAAGCAAACAACTCGTTTGATCGTTTGAAGGCAGCCATTGCTAGAAGTGAGTTCTATCAGAATCAAATCAAAAAGTTAGTAGACAACGGTTTAATGACTGAAGAAGAGGCCATTAACAACTTGGCCGCTGATATGTTGAATAGTGACAACTCTCAAGTAAAGGCATTGCTTGACGGAGACAAGGATGGAGTAAAGGCATACTTTGACTTCAGAAGAGAGTTTAATACGTTCGTTGCCAACAAATACACTGGGTCTAACACATTCAGCAATACTCAGAATTTTGTTAGAAACACCAATATGGCTACCTCTACGACCAAAAATCGTAAGAGTGATTACGCAAGAGAAAGTAAGTTGGTTGCTATCGAACAGGTTAGGCGTAATGATATTGCACGTACCCTTTCTGCTTCTGGACAAGGTATTGGTGTTGAACACGTAGATGGTATCCGATACAAGAAGAACGAGATTGGTGCTCGTGAGTATTTGGAAAACATGGGAGAGGATTTGAAAGGAAAGACCAATGATGAAATCGAGCAGATGGCAGAAGCTAAGGCTCAAGTTGTCGATGTAGATAAATATGACTTGGCTAACGAATTGGATCGAATAAACGAGGATACTCGTAAGATTCGTACGAAGCAAATCAAGGGTCAGTTGAAAAATATCTGGGGCCTCGGAGTCACATCTCCACGCACTCTATTGCAGGGAAGACGTAAACTAAATGCAGCAGCATACTTAATGAATGCTATGTATGAGGCGAACGCTCAGCGTATGGGTATAAGCGCAGATGATTATGCCAAGAACCAGATTCAGCAAATCAAATTGACTGAGGATGAGTTTGACGCTTTGATGCAATCACAGGGCATTAGTACTGCCCTATTCCAAGGTGTAAACCAAAATGCAGCACAAGTAACAGCTCATTACGTAAAAGCTCAAAAGCTAATAGATAGCGGTAAGTACACTTCAGATCAGATTGCCCATATGACTGGATTTGCAATTGGCGAAGATGGAAATTTATACCCAGTTAAATCTGAGTTTAACTTGTCTATGTTTATAGACAGAAAAATTGATTGGTTTTTAGAAAATAGACTTCTGCGTGGGTTAACAGCAGGAATTAGTCCAGACTATAAGTTAGGAAAATCAGCTTTGTTCTTTGGAACTAGCGATTTTAAAACTCTTGGTGATGTTATGACAGCCAAGACATTCCATCCTGATGTCAGTAAGACTAGAATAGAGTTTATATATTCTCCAGGTGCTCCAAATTATACTTTTACCCCAAATGAGTTATACACAAAAGGAACTAATCCTGGAACTATCTCTATTAATTTGGCTCAGTATAAATCTTCTATAGACTTAGACATAGACATCAGTAAAAAGTTTAGAAGTGATGTTAAAAATGCACTGTTAAATAGTTTGTACGATGTTGAGCAGTCTATCAATGGAGAATATGATGCCCCTGCGGTTGGTAAATATCAAACCCCTACTGACGTAAGATCAACAATCAAAAGTGCAGTAAATTCAAATATACTTACTGAAGAACAAGGTAAGTTTTTGAATGAAACTCTTGACTTTTATATCGATAATGGTTTGATGCAGTTTACTACCTACCGAAATTTATTTGCTGACGTTTCTTCTGCATTGTTAAATAAAAGTGGCTCAGCAATAAAGAACAAATATGGTTTGGATGAGCAGACAACAAAAGCACTTATAGATATTCGTAAGAGGTATGATTTTGGCGAAAATCCATATCAATTTATAGCTGAACTCAACCGACTTGCTAGTATATCTAATATAGAAGGAATCGATGTTGATTTGGCAATGCAAGCCTTAAAGCTACCAACAGCAAAAGCAAAGGATAAAGAAATTGAGGCTTTTGCTAAATCTGGCGTTGCTGATAATTTTATAACGAGACTTACAGAGATTATTCAAAATATCACTGATGACATCCAAACAAATAGTTATGGGCTTACGGTTTATGACAAAATGGGTATGGATTCACTTCAGGTGTTACGTGATGCATTGGCTGATTTAAATTATTTGAATGGAGAATTGAAAAAGAATCCTAATGTTCAAAAACTTGGTGAGTTTAAAAGCGTGACGGCAACCCTACAAGGTGAAATTGCAAGTCTTCAGGCGAATTTAGGTACTGACCCAGGAAATGGATCTAATAACCCAGATATATATGATGAGTCAATTAAAAATGCTCTCGATGATTTTAGTATTGAGTTTGATGAGTATGGAACAAATGAAATACAAAAATTATTTGATACTAAACAAATAACTCAAGTAGTTGAAGCTACAGCAGATAAAAATTCTCAAGCTGTATTGTATTCAATTTACCCAGGTATTCAAACACATATGAATGGTTTGTTTGACCCATTCAAAAAGGTTTCAGAATACTCAAAGCAAGAGCTTAAGTCTTTACTTGTCCCCAAATTCATATCAGATAATGATTTTGAAAAGACATACTCAAGTTATGAGAAGTCTCCAGAATTGTATACGGGAAGTGCTGCTGATGCTTTCTTGACCACTAAAAATCAAGTAACTGAAAAAGAAGCAGCTAAATCTTTAGAGGATGCACAGAAACAAGCAAAACTAGCCTCTATTGCTCGTAACAAAGGCACAAGTTTTTATAGCAATACATTAGTAGCAATTAGCTCTTTCCCAGAAACTGAAGTTGATCTTGACACACTGAGTGACAGACTTCTAAATAATGAGGGAGTAAAATCAGACCAAAGTGAGTTGGACTTCATGAATCTTGATGGGTTTGTAGATTCTATGAAGGCTGATGGCAAAACAAAAATAACAAAAGAAGAGTTGTACCAGTGGGCACTTGCAAATATGCCTGTGGTACAAACATTTAATGCCAGTAATGCAGAGTTTAACCCAGAAGTAACTGATATAGTACTTATGGCTCCAACTAACCCATCAGTCGGAGATTATCCTAGTGCTTTTTATGCTGGTGTAAAATTATCTACAGGAGAAACATATACTATTGATCTCAAAAATATAAAGAAATATTTTATACAATCTCCTACTTCAATTGGAGGTATTAGTCTATATGAGTCTGGTAAACTTACTGGTATAAATGCTGGTATATCAAGTGGAGGTGGTGCGTCAATGTTTACCATTCAAAATATGGTCAATTTAGCCACAAAAGAAAAACGAGATTTAACCCCAGAAGAAAAAACGCAGGCTCAAGCAGTGCTCAAAAAACTGTTTGATGGTGGCATTTTCGCTAATTATGGAGCTGAGGGTAGATTTATAAAAGCCGAATCGAAGGCCGGATCTGGAATTACAACCACTTATGAGACTAAGATCGCCAAGGGTTTACTAGGTGGTGATATAGTAGATGGCACGTACGCTGAAGATGTATTTGTATATCCTAATGTATATAATAATACATTGTCAAAATTGTATGCTGATTTAGATGCAGTTAACCAAGAAATGGTTAAACTGTCAAATAATCCTAGCCCTACAAACGAAAGTCAATTTAAAGATTTGCAACTCAAAGCAAATTTGCTTGAAAAAGAAATCAGAAATGTAACAGAAATAAATATTAGAACTGCTACACCTATGGTTGGTAGTTTACACTGGAGTGGTTATAGAGCAAATGGAATTGGTAAAAATGCTCTTATATCTCACGTTAGACGTGCTGTTGTTAATACCGAAGATGGCGGTCAGGCTCTTTTTGCAATTGAAATTCAAAGTGATGTTTCTAGCACAATTAGACGTTTGGTTCAAATTGAACTTAAAAAGACTGGGTTGGATCCTGCTGTTGACCTAGAAGCATACAATAAAAAGAAACTTGAAATTGAGAATGATATTACAGCGGGTAACCCAACTATATTTAGAAATGACACTCAATATACAGCTCATGCACTAAGACATTTGGTCCAAACTGCCGTTAATTTGGGATTGGATAGGGTTATCATTACAGATGGTGGATCTGTTGGCGAAGTTGTTGGTGCTCTTGATTCTAGTATACCGGGCGTTGAAACTTCTTTGGCGAACTATTACTCTAGGACAATACCGTCTGTGGCCAAAAAGGCATTGGCTAATTTAAAAGTACGTCTTGATAACCCATACAATAAAAACGGTGAGGTAAACGAAACAACTCCAAACGCAGGAACTAAATTAGCTACTTATACTCACCCAAAAACTAGTGAAGCATACCAGGCTGTTGATAGATTCTATACAATTCACATTACTCCCGAAACAATTGATGCTCTTAATGAAGGCCAGCCTTTGTATATGTCTCAAGGAGCTGCTCGTTTGGGAGCTACTGTAAATATGCAGAATAGTCAGTCAATCATTTATGCTTTGACCGATCCAAATATCAGCACCCCTCTTCACGAAATGGCACACGTTCGTGAGCAGTTCTTGACTCCATACGAACGCCAAGTAATTTTGGATGCAGCTGGTCACTCTACTTGGACTCGTGAAACTTCCGAGTACTTTGCTCGTGGCTTCGAGAAGTACTTGTACGATGGCATTGCTCCTAATAACACTCTTTCTAAAATCTTCTCTGATTTCAAGAAGTGGATGTTGGATATTTACAAGAGTATCTCTGGTAGTGAGATTGATATGCAACTCAACCCAGAAATGCGTAGAGTGTATGACGCTATGCTTGGTCAAGCCACCACAACGGCTCAGCCACGTACTCCTAGAACTCCTGAGACAATCGGAGATAAGTTGGGCGATTTCGTTAAGGAAATGCGTGAAAACTCAACCATTGAGCCAACAGATGATGAAATATACACTGCTTTGATGCAGGCTGGTTTCTCACCAAATGACGTACAGGATTACTTCATTTTGAAAAACAAAGCTCAGATTGACAAGCAGAAAAAAGGTGGTCCTCTTGAGGAAGAAGCCATTGCTCTTGAGGGTACTGAGGCTGGTATTACTATGCAGCGCACTGCTCAAGAGTTGAACAACGAGATTGAGAATATCCATCCAGACGAGCTGGAGTCTATGATGGATGCGTTGGAAAACAATGTTAAAGATGGTGATATTCCATTGGCATTCACAATCAAGAAACTTCTAGAAGCTAAAGCAAACGGTAATACTAAAGAGGCTACTGAGTTGTTCAAGCAGGTTATGGCTGTTGGAACTGACGTTGGACGTATGCTTCGCTTGTTCCGTCAGCTGAAGGGTCAGCCTCACCAAAACTCAATTAACGCTTTGTTTAAGCGGTACGAGAAGAATGGTAAGAAACTTGCCCAAAGTCTTAAAGATAAGTTGACCGACATCGCAGACAAGTTGGATACTAAACAACAAGAAGTAAAAGCTGCACAGGAAAAGGCTCAAGAAAATCCTTATGGGGCCTCAGACATGGATCCAAACAAAACAAACTTGGATGTCTATAAGCAACTCAAGAAAGAGTATGACGCTATGGTTGAAGAGTTTATGAAACTTCGCCAACCTTTTGAAGGTAGCGAAAGTCGCATTGACTTGTATCGTCAATTCATGAAGCTTGGCTTGATGACTCCCGGTTCATTCATGGTGAACTTGTTCTCTAACTTGGTTAAGTTTAGCACAGGTATATTTGTAGATCCACTATCATCAACTTTCAGTCTTGGTGTTTCTAAAGTATTTGGCACTGAGCAAAAAACTAAAAAGGGCATTGGTACATTCGCAACTGGATTGCGATATGGTATTCCAATGGGCATAAAGCGTGGGCTTAAAGTTTTGAAAGATGGAACTGTTGTAGATAGTTACGCTGCGCCAA
>VFQT010000490.1_pt1 | contig 57469 bp, 52 predicted proteins | sample 3512381 | NCBI WGS metagenome assembly VFQT01 (sample SAMN10412376, study PRJNA504923) | tailings metagenome | isolation source: Relicate 2 Philex TSF3 active mining site | place: Philippines: Tuba, Benguet | collected 2017-08-29
CATCTTGGTCAGGATGTAATTGCAGGTGCCGTTGAGGATGCCATAGACGCGTCGCACCTCGTTGCCGGCGAGCGACTCCCGAAGCGTCTTGATGACAGGTATGCCCCCGGCGACCGCCGCTTCGAAGCTCAGCGACACCTGGTTGCGCTCAGCCAAGCGTGCCAGCTCGACCCCATGCCTTGCCAGCAATGCCTTGTTGGCCGTGACGACATGCTTCCTGGATTCGAGCGCCGTCTCGACGGCCTTGCGCGCGACACCCTCGTCCCCGCCGATCAGCTCCACGAGAACGTCGATCCCCGGATCGGCCGCCATGCGGCCCGCATCGTCGAACCACTTGTAGGGCGCGAGGTCGACGCCACGCGACCGCGAGCGATCGCGCGCCGAAACCGCGACGACCTTGATCTCGCGGCCAACACCGTCCGACACGCGTTTCCCGTGCGCCTCGAGCAAGTGCAGAAGCCCTGTCCCGACGGTGCCGAGACCCGCCACGCCCAGTCTCAGAGGCTCGCTCATAACCCGGTCCACGCCAATTCGTCTGGCCCCGCCCAGACGGAGCACCGGCAGGGCGTCGCGTCTGGGTTGAGGTGAGAAAAACTTATCGCTTCGCGGAATCGCGCAGCGGGATCACGTTATGCATGGTTTCCGGCGCCTTCGCGAGGAACTTTTTGACGGCCCGGGCCGCCTGCCGGATGCGCTGCTCGTTCTCCACCAGCGCGATCCGGACGTAGCCCTCGCCGTGTTCACCGAAGCCGATCCCCGGGGCGACGGCTACGCTGGCCTTGTCGACGAGAAGCTTGGAAAACTCCAAAGAGCCCAGCGTCTCGAAGGATTCGGGGACGCGAACCCACGCGAACATCGATGCCGACGGGGCCTCGAACTCCCAGCCCGCGTTGGCAAAACTCTCCACGAGAACGTCGCGGCGACGCCTGTAGGTGGCGCGCATTTCGTCGATGCAGTCCGTCGGGCCGTTGAGTGCGGCCGTCGCCGCCACCTGGATCGGCGTATAGGCGCCGTAATCGAGATAGCTCTTGACTCGGGCGAGGGCCGCCAGCAGCCGCTCGTTGCCCACGGCAAAGCCCATGCGCCAGCCGGCCATGGAGAACGTCTTCGACATCGACGTGAATTCCACGCAGACGTCCATGGCACCCGGCACCTGCAGCACCGAGGGAGGTGGATTGTTGTCGTCGAAGTAGACCTCGGAATAGGCGAGGTCCGACAGGATCACGATGTTGTGCTTCTTCGCGAACTGCACGAGATCGCGATAGAAATCGATCGACGCGACGTAAGCCGTCGGGTTCGCGGGATAGCACACGACCACAGCGATCGGTTTTGGGATCGAGTGGATCAGCGCGCGCTCGAGCGAGATGAAGAATTCGGGCGTCGGCTCTGACGGCACGGACCGGATGACGCCACCCGCCATCAGAAAGCCGAAGGCGTGGATGGGATAGCTCGGATTGGGAACCAACACGACGTCGCCGGGGGCCGTGATGGCCTGCGCCATGTTGGCGAAGCCTTCCTTGGAGCCGAGCGTGGCCACCACCTGCGTGTCCGGGTTGAGCTTGACGCCGAAGCGGCGACCATAGTAGCCCGCCTGCGCCTTAAGGAGGCCGGGAATGCCCTTTGACGCCGAGTAGCGGTCCGTACGCGGCTTTCCGACCGTCTCGTTCATCTTCTCGATGATGTGGCGGGGCACCGGCATATCCGGGTTGCCCATGCCCAGATCGATGATGTCGGCGCCCCGAGCTCGTGCCGCTGCCTTCAACCGGTTGACCTCGGCGAAGACGTAGGGCGGCAGGCGCTTGATGCGATGGAAATCCTCGATCACGGGAGAGCTCGTTCTGCTATCGATTTCTGGGTTGGCGGCTGCGTCGATACATCCGCTGACGTGGTCTTTACGCCTGCGGCGATCCGTCGTCAAAGACTCCGCGACGGGGAGTTCGCCATGCAAACGCCACGTCAACGGCTTTTCTCGATCCTGCGTTGCGCGGCGGCGATCTCGTCCTCCTTCGCCCTCGCGAGATCGACGATGGCTTTCTGCTGCTCCGCCTTGGACAACAGCTGACGCCGGTCTCTCTCCAGGCTCGGCAATTCGGCGCCGCCCGTGCTCGGGGCGCACCCCGGCAGGACCAGTGCACCACACAGAACGGCGACCACGGGAACGAACGTCAGACGCCGCAATGCAGCGGAGAAAGCACCGCCGGCCCGAATGACGTCATTTTTCTGCAAGCCTGTCATGGAAGTATCGAAAGTAGCAGATTCGCCGTAGCCGAGACGGTTGTCCGCCCCCCGGGCGAACGATACATGTGGATGACTTGCTTCGCACGGCACCCGTCTTCTGCCGCACGATTGTGGCAGGCCGGCGGAGACATCAGCCCTCCTTAAGGGGACAGAAGCCATGCCAAAGTCCACCCCTCCCGGCCCTCCGGATTGGTCGAACTACAAGATCGACAATCCCGAGGAGTTCATGCGCAACATGTTGCGCCTCTTCGAGGAGGGCGGTCGCGCCATGTCGGAACTCGCGCAGCGCGCCGACACCAAGGGCGGCCCCTACAGCATGGCGAACGAGTTGAGCGAGGCTGGCAAGGTGCTGACCGAGGTCGCCTCCCATTGGATGACCGATCCCGCCCGCGCCGTAGAGGCGCAGACCGCGCTCGCACGCGGCTACATGGATGTGTGGACGCGGTCCTGGCAGAAGATGATGGGCCACGAGACCGAGCCCGTCGTCGAACCGGAGCCGAGCGACTCGCGCTTTCGCGATCCGGAGTGGAACGAGAACCCTTATTTCGATTTCTGGAAGCAGAGCTACCTGCTCACCACCCGCTGGGCCGAGGAAGTGCTGGGCCAGTCCGAGGGCGTCGACGAACGCACGCGCCAGCGCGCCGAATATTACCTGCGCCAGATCGCGAGCGCCATGTCGCCGTCCAACTTCCCCGCGACCAATCCCGAGGTTCTCCGCGAGACCCTGCAATCGAACGCCGCCAATCTGGTCAAGGGTGTCGAGCAGCTCATGGCCGATATGAGCAAGTCTGGCGACCTCCTGAAGATCAGCCAGACGGACACCAGCGCATTCGAGGTGGGCAAGAACCTCGCGGTGACGCCCGGAAAGGTCGTTTTCCAGAACGATATCATCCAGTTGATCCAGTATGCGCCGGCCACCGAGAAAGTGCGCAACGTGCCGCTTCTCATCGTTCCGCCCTGGATCAACAAGTTCTACATCCTCGACCTCACGCCTCCGAAGTCGTTCATCAAGTACGTCGTCGACCAGGGCTTCACCGTCTTCGTCGTGTCTTGGGTCAACCCCGACGAGCGCCTGTCGCACAAGACGTTCGAAGCCTACATGAAGGAAGGCGTGTTGGCGGCCGCAGATGCCGTCGCGCGCGAGACCGGGGTCAAACAGTCCAACGTTCTAGGCTACTGCGTCGGCGGCACCATGCTCGCCACGACGCTCGCCTATAACGCCGCGAAGGGTCAGACCCCCTTCGCCTCCGCCACCTTCCTTGCGGCGCAAGTCGATTTCACCAAGGCAGGCGACCTGCTGCTCTTCATCGACGACACGCAGCTCAAGGCGCTGGAGCACATGATGGCCGAGCGCGGCTATCTCGACGGCTCACGCATGGCGACCGTCTTCAACATGCTGCGCCCGCGCGACCTCATCTGGCCCTACATCGTCAATAACTATCTGCTCGGCCGCAAGCCCTTCCCCTTCGACCTGTTGTTCTGGAACCAGGACTCGACGCGGATGCCGGCAGCCAACCACAGCTTCTACCTGCGCGAGTTCTACCAGCAGAACAAGCTGGCCAAGGGCGAAATGACGCTCGACGGTGCGCATCTCGATCTCAAGAAGGTCAAGCTACCGATCTACGAACTGGCCACCAAGGAGGACCACATCGCCCCCGCCGAATCCGTCTACATCGGCTCGCGCCTTTTCGGCGGTCCGGTCGAGTACGTGCTGGCGGGCTCGGGTCACATTGCCGGCGTCATCAATCCGCCGCCGGGCGAGGGCAAGAAGCCGAAGTATCAATTCTGGACCAACAAGGACCGCGTCGACACGCTCGAAGAATGGTTGGAGGGTGCCAAGGAAACGCCGGGCTCATGGTGGCCGCACTGGATCAAGTGGTTGACGAAACAATCGGGAGCTCTCGTCCCCGCACGCGAGCCGGGATCGAAACTCGGCGTCATCGAGGACGCGCCCGGCAGCTACGTGCGCGCACCGGCTTGACGCATCCACGGCGGGAACGCGGCGGGGACTTGCATGACGGCCGCATGTGGGGCATGCAGCCGATGTTCGCGGCGATAGCGCGTTCGTGGTCGGTCGGGTGCGCTTTTGGGCGCGCCGCGAGGTGCTTCGTGAGAGGACGCGGGACGACCTATCCATGACCATGGGGCTAGCGATTTTCCCGACGCGCACCGCGACTTGGAGCTGGCGTATCGCAGCCTTCAGCGCGCAATTGCTCTTGGCCGGTCTTCTGCTTCATCGCTTCGCTGGGCTCGATACACTGCTGGCGCTCAACCTCTTCGCCGTCGCCATGGCGGGCGCAGCGCTCGCCGTCCTCGTCGCCCTCGCGGCATTCCTCATCATCTGGCGCAAAGGCCGCACGGGGGCTTGGCCGGCGGCGGCGGGCATGCTCCTGGGGAGTGCGCTCTTGCTCTGGCCAGCCGCGCTGGTTCCTCTGGCGAGCCGGCTCCCACCGATCCACGACATCTCGACGGACACCGCCGACCCGCCCCCGTTCACAACGCTGACCGCGCAACGCAGGCCGGGAGCCAACCCGATCGCCTACCCCGGTCCCGCGGTGGCGAGCCTCCAGGCAAACGGCTATCCCGATATAAAACCGATCGTCGTTCCCCGGCCCGCGGGTGAGACGTTCGAACTGGTGGGCGACATCGTTCGCCGCTTCAAGTGGAAGGTGGCGTCCGAGCAGCCGCCGCTCGGATGGGGACGCCCCGGCTTCATCGAGGCCACGGACCGGACGTTCGTCTTGGGCTTCTTGGACGACATCATCGTCCGCATCGACGGCGATGGCCGGGAGACGCGCATCGACGCCCGCTCCGCATCCCGTTACGGCCGGCACGACCTCGGCCGCAACGCCGACCGCATCCGCGATCTCTTCCAGGAAATTCGCCGCCAGCTCGACACCGGCACGTTCACCCCGTCGCCCCGGCGGCGGCGCGAGCGGCCCGGCGTCGCCGTTCCTAGACGGCAGAAAGACGCGCCTCACGCAACGGCTGCCCGGTCGCGCGAACCGAACCCGCCTCGATCAGATGCTCGACGTGCGCCGCAACCGAGAGAGAGGCCGCGTTCACAAGACGAGCGTCGAGCCCGCGATAAACAATAGAGACGATCTCGGCGATCGTCGATTTGCCCGACTTGATACAGTCGAGGATCGCCTGTTCGCGCATGCGCCGATGCATGATGAATGCCTTCACCACACGCTGCGGCTGCCACAACCTGCCGCCGTGGCCCGGCATGAAAATCTCGTCCTGCCGCCCCATCAGCTTGTCGAGCGAGCGCATGTAATCGCCCATGTTGCCCTCGGGCGGCGCCACCACGCTCGTATTCCACGACATCACATGATCGCCGGAAAACAGGATGCCCGTACCCTCCAATACGAAACAGAGATGATCGGGCGCGTGCCCAGGCGTATGCAGTGCCGTCAGCGTGTAGCCGTCGCCCGCGAAACGGTCGCCGTCGCGCATCGTGATGTCGAAGACGAAATCGTCGTCGACGAACTCCGTGCCGGACGGGCTCGTCTTGCGCGTGCCGCGCTCCTTGGCGACACGGCCATAGCCGCACGTCTTGGCGCCCGTGGCATCCTTCAGGCGCGGCAGGCCATCCACGTGATCGCGGTGCGTGTGCGTGAGGATGATGTGCGAAAGCTTGCGCTTGCCCACTGTACTCATGATGGCGTCGAAATGCGCGTCGTCCTCCGGTCCCGGATCGATCAGCGCCAGCGTCTCGCCCTGGCCCAGGATATAGGTGTTCGTGCCCTTGTAGGTGAACGGCCCGGGATTGTTGGCGACGAGGCGCTGGATACCCGGCGCCAGCTCGCGTGGCACGCCGTACTCGAACGTCATCTCCTTGCGGAACGGAATGTCATCGGCCATCGCGGGCGCTCCTCGGCGTGCATGTCTGTCGTCTGCGAGTGATAGACCAGCTCTGCGCGCGAGGCAAAGCGCTGCCTCAGGATCTCACACGCGCACTCTTCGGGTCGTAAAGCGGCACGAGGCTCGCCTTGGCGGGAACGATTTCTCCCCCGACGTCGATCGCGAAGCGGCCGGCCAGGACCTCGCCGTCCGGCGCACCCGGGCGGCAGGGCACGTAGCCCAGTCCCACCGCTCCGCCGAGATGATGCCCGTATCCGCCCGACGACAGATAACCCACCACACTCCCGTCCTTGAGCACCGGCTCCGTATGGTAGAGTAGTGGATCGGGATCCTCGAGCAGGAATTGGACCAGCCGCCTCGAAAGTCCCTGATCGCGCTTCGCCAGTACGGCATCGCGCCCGATGAAGGCCCCGAAGCGCCCGTCCGCCTTGCCCGTCTTCACCGAAAAGCCCAGCCCTGCCTCGAGCACATGGTCCTCGTCGGCGATATCGTGGCCGAAATGGCGATAGGCCTTCTCGAGCCGCAACGTGTCCATCGCCTGCACCCCGACGAGCCGGCCGTTTGCCGCATCGACAGCCGCCATCACGACCTCGAAGACATGCCGCGCATATTCCGTAGGCACATAGAGTTCGAAGCCCAGTTCGCCCACATAGGTGATGCGATGCGCGCGCACCACGGCCATGCCGATGTCGATCGTGCGGGCCGTCGCGAAGGGGAACGCGACATTCGAGAGATCCGCGGTCGTCAATGCCTGCAGCACGTCGCGCGCACGCGGCCCCATCACGGCAAGGCACGCCTCCCCGCTCGTCACGTCGAGCGCCACACATCGCGCCTCTTCCGGAATGTGACGGCGCAGCCAACCCAGATCACGGCCGAGTGTCGCCGACCCCGTGATCACGAGGAACGACGTTTCGCCGAGGCGCGTGACCGTCAGGTCGGCCTCGATGCCGCCGCGCGGGTTGAGCCACTGCGTATAGACGATGCGCCCCACCGGCACGGCGACGTCATTGGCGCAGATACGCTGGAGAACGGCCTCCGCATCCGGTCCCTCCACGCGGATCTTGCCGAATGCGCTCATGTCCAGAACGCCGACGTTGCCGCGGACCGCCTGATGCTCTGCCGCGACGTAGCCGAACCACGGCTGTCGCTTCCAACCGAACGTGAAGTCCGGCGTCTCCCCGCATTCCAGCGCCTGCCGCGGCAGGAACCAGTGCGCCCGCTCCCAGCCGATGGTCTCGCCGAAACAGGCGCCGCGCTCCTTCAACTGCTCGTAGAACGGCGTATGCCGCACACCGCGCGCACTTTCGAACTGCCGATGGGGGAAGTGATCGGCATAGAGAAGGCCCAGCGTCTCCGAAACCCGCGCCGTGATGAACGTTCGTGTCGCCTGATAGGGCACCGTGCGGCGGACGTCGACGTCGGACAGATCGAACGGCGGCGCCCCACCCACGATCCATTCGGCCAGCGCCTTGCCGGCCCCGCCCGCCGATTGGATGCCGATCGAATTGAAACCGCACGCGACATAGAAATTCGCCAGTTCCGCCGTCTCGCCCAGCAGATAGCGGTTGTCGTGCGTGAAGCTCTCCGGCCCGTTGAAGAACGTGCGAATACCCGTACGCCCGAGCACAGGCATTCGCTTGATCGCCGTCTCCAGGATGGGGGCGAAGTGCTCCATGTCCTCGGGCAGCTGGTCGAAGCAGAAGGTCTCGGGAATGCCGTCGACGCCCCACGGCTTCGCCTTCGGCTCGAAGCAGCCGAGCAGGATCTTGCCGGCATCCTCCTTGTAGTAGGCGCACTCGTCGGGAACGCGCAGAACCGGCAACTCGCCCGTGATCTCCGGAACCGGCTCCGTCACGATGTAGAAGTGCTCGCACGCCTGCAGTGGCAGCGGCACTCCGGCCATGCGACCGACCTCGCGCCCCCACATGCCCGCGCAATTGACGACGATCTCGGCCGCGACCCGTCCCCGTTCCGTCTCGACGCCGGTGACACGGCCCTTGTCCTGCAGAATGCCGGTCACTTTCACGCCCTCGACGATGCGCACGCCCTGTTGGCGTGCCCCTTTCGCCAGCGCCTGCGCTATATTGGAGGGATCTCCCTGGCCGTCCTTGGGCAGGTAGATGGCCCCCACGGCATCCGACACGTCCACCAACGGATGCCGCCGTTTCGCTTCGGCAAGGGATATCGTCTCCACCTCCACGCCGAACGAGCGCGCCATGCCCGCGCTGCGCCGCAGTTCCTCCCACCGCTCACTGGTCAGCGCCAACGACACCGAGCCGTTGCGCTTGATGCCGGTCGCAACCCCCGTTTCGGCCTCGAGTGTGAAATAGAGTTCCTGTGTATAGCGCGCGAGCTTGGTCATGTTGGATGTGGACCGCAGCTGCCCGATCAGTCCCGCGGCATGCCACGTCGTCCCGCACGTCAGCTGCTTGCGCTCCAGCAGCAGGACGTCGCGCCAGCCCAGCTTGCCGAGATGATAGGCGACGGAGCAGCCGACCACGCCGCCCCCGATGATCACCACGCGCGCCCGGTCCGGCAACTGGTCCATGCTCCGTTCTCCTTTAGCTTTCTCCGCGGCCGAAGCTAGCGCTCCCGGCGAAGGACCGCCACCGGAATGGACACATTCCGCCATAGGACCGACCCCAGTCCTCTTGTAGATATCTCCGACGCGCGACTAACGCGCCTGTGCCTGCGTCCCGGGTGCGATGTGCATCCATCCAATCAAAGCCGGAGCGGAGCTGCCGGCCCGAAGAGGGAGCCAGATATGCGGATCAAGACACTGATGCTCGGAGTGGGCCTTGCGCTCGCCCTGCCGTTGCCGGCGCTGGCCCAGCGCGGCGGGCATGCGGTCGCGGCTGACTGGGAATTGCTGGGTGAGGAGCAGATCGGCATCGGTCGCGATCGCGACGTGATCAACCTGCGTCACAACGAAGGCTACTATCGTGATCGCTCCTATCGTCGCCTGCGCTTCCTCGTTTCCGGCGGCGAGGTGCAATTGCGCACGATCCGTCTCGTCTACCTGAACGGCCATACCGAGGAGTTGCAGATCAATCGCAACATGCACTCCGGTGAGAACGTGGATGTCGACCTGCGCGGCGAGCGCAGCTACCTCGCCCGTATCGAGATGTTCTACAAAGGCAAATTCGGCCTCTCGATCGGCGGCGGTGGCCTGCGCATCAATCAGGCATCGATCAAGGTCTTCGGCGAGAATGTTCGCCGCGCGCCTCTGCCACCGCCGCCTGCGCACCGTCCGCCCGTTGCGTCGCTGCCGCCCGGCTGGTCCGTGGCCGCCACCGCGCGCTTCGACCGCGCCGACCGCCGCGTCGTCATTCCCATGGGTCGCGGCGCGGGCACGTTCACCAGAATTCGCCTGCAGCAGTCCGGTGACAGCATCTCCGTCCAAAACATCGCGGTGACGTACGGCAACGGCGAGGTCCAGAATTTCGTGGTGAGCCAGCGCCTGGAAGACGGCGAGACCACGCGTATGATCGACTTGAACGGCAACCGCCGCTTCATCGAGCGGATCGTGGTCGAACTCGATCCGCGCCGTCGCCCTGGTATCGCGACACTATCGGTCCTGGGCGATGCCGGTCCCGCGCCCGGCGGTCCCGGTCCCGGCCCCGGGCATGGCGGACGCGGGAACTGGGTTCCCCTCGGCAAGCAGTCCGTCGGCTTCGGCGTCGACCGCGACGTCATTCGTATCGGCCAGTCCGAGGACTTCTTCCGAAATCGCGGCTTCGACAGGCTGCACTTCGTTGCCGAGAACAACGAGGTCTTCATGAGGTCGATCCGCGTCGTCTACATGAACGGCTACTCCGAAGACTACAACGTCGAGCGGCTGATCGCGGCAGGTGGAGATCTCTCTCTCGATTTGCGTGGCCGCCGCAGCTACATCCGGGAGATCGAGATGACCTACCGGGCGCGCCGCGGCTTCAACGGCCGTGCCGTCGTCAGCGTCTTCGGCGAACCGCCGCGTCGCCGCTAAACCCCGCGGGGCCAACGGGCGTGACGTCGGACAGGGGCTCGCGTGCGAGCCCCTGTCTCGTTCGCAGGCAGCGGCGCGCGCGGTGAGCGAATGCGGTTTCCTCGCGCGCCTTGCCTGCGCTAGGCTTCAGGGAAAGGACCGGCACAGAAGCCGGCCACATTCCGGAGGACCCCATGCAGCAGGCTTTGAGCGGCATCCGCGTCATCGACATGACGCACAATCAGGCAGGTCCTGCCTGCGCGCAGATGCTGGGCTTTCTCGGCGCCGAGGTGATCAAGCTCGAGGAACCGAAGGGCGGCGACGTCGCGCGTGCCCAGAACAACGACGAGTTGTTCTTCCTCGTGCTCAACGCCAACAAGCAGAGCCTCACGCTCAACCTCAAGACCGAGGAGGGGAAAGCCTATTTTCGCCGGATCATCGCGCAGTCCGACGTGCTGATCGAGAATTTCGGTCCGGGCGCCCTCGACCGTCTCGGCCTCGGCTGGAGCGACCTCCAGAAGATCAACAAGCGCCTGATCTACGCGACCATCAAGGGCTTCGGCACTTACGGGCCCTATGCGCATTTCAAGAGCTTCGAGCCCATCGCCCAGGCCATGGGCGGTGCCATGTGCATCACCGGCTTTCCCGAGAACCCGCCGACCTACGTCTGGCCTGCCATCGGCGACAGCGGAACCGGCACGCACATGGCCATCGGCATCCTCGCCGCCCTCAACCAGCGGCATGCGACCGGCGAGGGCCAGCACGTCGAAGTTTCGATGCAGGACGCCGTCGTCAACCTCATCCGCATCAGCCTCCGCGAGCACCAGCGCGACGGCGTGCCGGCCCGCACCGGCAATCAGCTCGGCAAGAACGTGCCGGGCACCACCTACCCGTGCGCACCGGGAGGCCCCAACGACTACGTCTACATCTATGCCCAACCGCAGATGTGGAGCGCCGTCTGCCGCGTTGTCGGCCGGCCGGAGTTGGAGACGAATCCGCTCTTCAAGACGAATGCCGACCGGTGGACGAACCGCGCCGCACTCGATGCCATCATCGGCGAATGGACGGCCCGGCACACCAAGCACGAGGTCATGAAGCTAATGGGCGATGCGGGCGTGCCCTGCGGCGCCTGCCAGGACACGGGCGAAGTGCTGGCCGATCCGCACCTCAAGGCCCGTGACATGATCGTCGATCTCGAATACCCGCCGCGCGGCGCCTTCAAGACGGTCGGGTCGCCCTTGAAACTCTCCGCCTCTCCGACGACGGTCACGCGCCCGCCCATGCTCGGCGAGCACACCGCTAGGCTGCTCGGTGAACTGTGCGGTGTCGATGCCGACACGATGGAGCAGCTGAAGAAAGCCGGCATCGTTTGAGCGAGCACGAAGGAACACGCACCATGATGAGCCGCAAGCATCCCTATCTCGGGGGAGGCGTCCTCTCCATCTGGAACGACATGTCACCGGAAGCCGAGGAATTCTACGAACGCTGGTACATGACGGAGCACTTTCCCGAGCGGCTCGCCGTGCCGGGCTTCTTGCGCGGACGCCGCTACGTAGCCGTCGACGCCGACCGCAAGTACTTCACGTTCTACGATCTCGACAGCCCGGACGTGCTGTTCTCCAAGGCCTATCTCGACCGTCTCGAGGCGCCCACCGTGTGGACCCAGACCGTGATGCGCTCCTGGAGCAACATGTTCCGCACGGTCTGCGAGCGCGTGCGCCGCAAGGGCGATGCCATCGGCGGCTTTGCACTCGCTGCCCGCTGGGAGGGACCAGCCGACCTGCCGGTCGACCTCGCCGACCGCATCGCTGCGGCGCTGACCGATCCGCGCGTCGTGGCCGTCGACGTGTGGCGCGCGACGGCGGAGCAGAATGCCGGATCTAAGGAGGCGAGCACACGCGCCACGCCCGATGCCACCATCACCGCCGCGCTCGTGATCGAGACGACGTCCGAGACGGCCCTGGCCGCCGTGCGCGACGCACTGCCGGGTCTTCTCGATACGTTGCCCAAACCCGGCGCCGTGGGACTCTATCGCCTCATCGCGCTGCAGGACGCGGTACCGTGACGGCGCGCGCCACGCGTCAATTCAGAGTGCGTGCAAGTGCCGTGAGGCCGGCCGGGGTCGCAAACCACTTGCCGCACCAGAAGCGGAGGAAGCCCCGCGTTTCCAGCCGCTTCGCGATCGCAAGATGAAATTCGGGCAATTCTCCGAGCGGACGGTTCGCCGCCAGCTCGAGCAATGCCCAATCGGCCGCCGGCATGCGAACCAGCATGTTCCCCCGCTCCGCTATCGATCGATGGGCGTCCACCCTTGGGCGCCCGCACCATCCGCTCGACGGCCGGCCGGCGACTTGATCGTTTGAGCGACCAAGTCGCCGCCCCCCGCTACCGGCTACTCGCGGACCGCACGGTCCCTCTCCCGTCCGGTTCGCCCGACGAAACCAAGGCATCAGGTACCTGGCCAAAGAGTAGCCACGAGCACGGAGTATCGACGACGGCAGCATCCCTTCAACGTCTAACAGCGTCTAGAAACAGCTAGTCCGATGCACGAGAACTGGTCCGACCGAGTAAGACGCATGCGCCTGCGTCACGCGCTTTCGCAGAGCCAGCTGGGCAGCATGCTGGGCGTCTCCCAGCGTACGATTTCGCGATGGGAGCGGGGACAGGACAGACCCGGTCTGCGTCATCAGATGCGCTTGCGGGACCTCGGTTGGCAGTTGCCTAATCAGCTCGTGCGGCAGCTGGCTACGGCCGTCCGCCTGTGCCCGGCTCCGCGCGCCTTGTCGCGTACCCCCCGCCTCGCCCTGCAGGTCCTGTCGCAGCCCGCGATCGCCAAGCGCCCGTCCATCGTCGGGTCCATCGGACTCGAACTCGCCCCGTTAGCCACTGGCATCCTGCGCGAGATGCTCCACGATCGCCTCCTTCAGCGCGCGATCCAGCGCGGGGAGATCGCGACGGTCGTCTCCACGACGGGCAGCGTGCTGCGCACGATCGAATCGGCCGCGATCGGTAACTGGCAAACCACGATCGCCTATTACTTCGACGACGGCGTCCTCTTCAGCGACGCAATCTCAGTACCCGCAGCGGACGACGCGCCGCACGGCTATCATGCGATCGCCCGCGACGACGATGCCTCCGTCGAACTCCGAGCGATGCCGGAGTGATCCTTCGCGAAGCGCGGGCGGCGGCGGCGCCAAGGGCGCCACCTTCGTCCCGCGCGCTGGTCACGTCAGTGGTTGCGGCTTGAAACCCAGGATGCGCTCGAAGCGCTCCGAATACTTGGGCCATGCCTCTTTGTTGATGAGACGCGGGGGCACCTTGCCGTCGAAGATGTCCATCCACTGGTCGGATGCGTAGATGGCGACGTTGGCCATGGCCTCGTGGGTCGTACCGGCATTGTGCGGGGTCACGATGACGTTGTCGAAACCCATGAGGATGTGATCGGTCGGCGGCGGCTCGTCCAGGAACACGTCGATGGCGGCACCCGCGATCTTCTTCTCGGTAATGGCGCGCGCGAGATCCTCTTCCTTGTACGTGCCCCCGCGCGAGGTGTTCACGAAGTAGGCCGTCGGCTTCATGCGCGAGAACTGCTCGTATCCCATCATGCCGAAGGTCTCGTCGGTACGCGGGCAGTGCATGGTGATGAAATCAGCCCGCTCGACCATATCGGCGAGTTCCACCTTCGTCGCGCCGCGGGCCTCGATCTGCTCCTTCGTCAGGTAGGGATCGTAGGCCAGCACCGTCATGCGGAAGAGGCCCTTGCACAGTTCCGCCACGCGCGTGCCGATGTTGCCGATTCCGATGATGCCGACCGTCTTTCCGACGAGATCGTTGCCCGTGAACAGAAAGCGGTCGAGGTTGTTCTGGCGGCGCAGCAGCTTGTCCGTCAGCATGATCTTCTTGGACAGGGCCAGCATGAAGCCCAGCGCATGCTCGGCCACAGCCTCCTTGTTGGCGCCCGACTGGTTGCACACGATGATGCCGGCCTTGGTGCAAGCGTCGACGTCGATCACGTCGTAGCCCGCCCCCAACGAGCACACCGCGAGAAGATTCGGAGATTTCGCGATCAGGTTCGCATCGGGGAACCACGGTTCCTGCATCTCGGTCCGGGCGCATGCATGATAGCCGTGCACGCGCGCCATCTCGGCCCAGTTCTCCTCCTGCGGATCGGTAAAGTTCCGGCGGAAGAAATCGATGTCCGAGCGGTTCGCGCGCACGCGCTCCGCCGTCGCATCGATCCGGTGATGGAAATAGATGATCCGCTTGATATTGCTGGCCATGCTTTGCCCTGATCCCTCGCGTACCGTTCCCGCCGTACCCCGTCTTGCGGCTTTGCCGTTCTGGTGCAACCCTACAAGGGAATCCCGGGCTTTGAAACTGGCTCGCGCCCCTCCCGGCGCGGTGGACGGATCCCGGTGCCCCGACCAGACAACCCTATCGGAGAACGACATGGAACTCGGCAAGCTCGGCGTTTGGGCAAGCCTGGACGGCCTCAGCGGCGCGGATGCGGTGGCCTTCGCCCGGCGTCTCGAGAAACGCGGATTCAAGACGCTGTGGATGCCAGAAAGCCGCGGGCGCAACGTTCTGGTGACATCGTCCTGGATGCTTGCGGGCACGACCACGCTCAACGTGGCCACGGGCATCGCGAACATCTATGCGCGCGACGCCATGGCAGCGGCCAACGGCCAGCGCGCACTCGCGGAGTTCTCCAGCAACCGCTTCCTCCTGGGGCTCGGCGTGTCCCATAAACCTCTCGTTTCTGGCTTGCGCGGGCACGACTACGGCAAACCCATCGCCACCATGCGCGCCTATCTCGCTGCGATGGCTGCGGCCGACTACCAGGCGCCGACGCCCTCCGCACGCCCGCTGACCGTGCTCGCCGCCCTCGGTCCGAAAATGCTGGCACTGGCCGCCGAAATGGCGGACGGCGCGCATCCCTACTGCGTAACGCCCGAGCATACGGCAGAAGCCCGCAAGATCCTGGGGCCCGACAAGCTGCTCTGCCCGGAGGTGATGGTACTGCTCGAAACCGATCCGGCGAAGGCGCGGGCGGCCGCACGGCAAGCCCTGTCGTTCTACGTGGGTCTCGAGAACTACGCCAACAACTGGCGGCGGCTCGGCTTCACCGACGCGGACCTGTCGGGTGGCGGCTCGGACCGCTTCATCGATGCCAACGTCGCCTGGGGCGACGAGGATGCGATCCGCAAGCACCTCCAGCGCCATTACGACGCGGGCGCCGATCACGTCTGTATCCAGGCCATCCATCCCACGGGGTCGCGCACCAACATCGACGAGCGGATCTTCGATCTGCTGGCGCCAGCCCGCGACTGATCGCCCCGACGCGCATGAGCCCTAACGGTGCGCCACACCCCCGCACGATCAAGACATCTTGATGGGGTGTGACGCATTGTTGCCTGGAAAGTGGCGCCGGCGGATCATAGGCAAAGGCGGAGCGGCCGCAGGGCGTCGAGCGCATCCAGGGAGCGACGTGTGGATCTTCTGTTCGGGTTCGGCGCAGGCCTGCTGACGTTGATCAACCCGTGCGTTCTGCCCGTCTTACCGATCATTCTCGGCTCGGCGCTGCAGAACGAGCGCTTGGGGCCCCTGGCACTGGCTGCCGGCCTGAGCCTCACATTCGTGCTGCTGGGGGTGGGCGTCGCGGCCCTCGGACCGGCGATCGGCCTCGATCCCGACGCCGTGGCCAAGATCGGCGCCGTCGCGATGATCGGCTTCGGCCTCGTCCTGATGATTCCGGCCCTCGGGGTCGGTTTCGCCGAGGCCACGACCGGCATTTCCGCCCGCGCCTTGGAGCGTCGCGGCACACTGGAAAGCCGGGGTCTCGGCAGCCATTTCATCGGCGGCATGCTGTTGGGTGCCGCGTGGTCGCCGTGCATCGGACCGACACTGGGCGGCGCGATATCGCTCGCCTCGCAAGGAAAATCGCTGCTGTGGGCCACGGCCGTGATGACGAGCTTCGCCCTAGGGGCATCGTCCGTCATCTTGCTCCTGGCATACGGCACGCGGGAGGCACTCGCGCGGCGCCAGCAGCAACTCCGCAGGTTTGCCGCCCATTCCAAAGGGATCCTGGCGTTCGCGATGATCCTCGTGGGCCTGGCGATCCTGTTCGGCCTCCATCAGCGCATCGAGGGCTGGGCGACGCGGCTGTTGCCGGTCTGGCTGCAGGAGCTTTCGGTCTCGCTTTGAGGAATCGGCACCCCATTCGACGGAAGGAGTGAAATATGCGGAAGTTCGTGGCCGGGCTATTGGCCCTGGTGCTCACCCTGGCGGGGACACACATGCGTGCCTTCGCCGGAAAGGATACGATCGATTACGAGCCGGGCGTGCTCGAGGCCGCCATCGCCAAAGGCCAGACGGTACTGATCCACTACAAGACGACGTGGTGACCCACGTGCGCACAGCAAGAGCGCGTGCTGCACCGGCTCCGTGAGAGCCAGCCGAAATACAACGAAGCCATCACCTTCGTGGTCGTGGATTGGGATATGTTCCGGACCGACGAGGTCGCCACGAGCCGGAAAATTCCCCGGCGCTCGACCTTCGTACTGATCAAGGGCGGCAAGGAGATCGATCGCCTCGTCGCCGAGACGAGCCCCGATCGCATCAAGGCCATGCTCGACCGGGGGCTCTAGGCCTACGATCCCACCGAGAGAAATTGCGCGGCTGCCGTCTTGCGGCCGCGCGTCCCGTTGCACCGCGTCATGACAAGACGACAGTGGAGGTCATAGGCTCGCGCAAAGCCGTACAACGGGAGCGCTGCCCATGATCTCGAAATTCGTCACGGTCTATCCCGGTCACATCGATCTGCCCGACTTCGGCCAGGACGCCACACCGGCCAACGAACGCCGCTTCACCAACGCTGAGCTCGTCTCGGTGTTCGAAAAGACGGAAGTCGTCGCGAAATGCCTCGACGACTGCGGCTTCGACTCGCTCTGGGTTGCCGAGCACCACTTCCAGCACGAGGGCTACGAGGTCATCCCTAACCTCCTGATGCTGGCGGTCCACCTCGCCCACGTCACCAAGAAACTGAAGTTCGGCTGCGGTTTCAACGTCGCACCGATGTGGCATCCCCTGCGCATGGCGGAGGATTTCGCCATGGCCGACATCCTGACGAAAGGGCGCACCATTTTCGGCGTCGCGCGCGGCTATCACTCGCGCGAAGTGGAGACGTTCGGTGCCCCCGTCATCGACCAGGAAGCCAACCGCGAGCTGTTCGAGGAGCAGGTCGAGATCATGATGAAGGCGTTCCACCAGGAGCGCTTCAGCCACAAGGGCAAGCACTATACGCTGCCGCCGGAGGTGCCCTATCGCGGTTACATCACGAAAGATCTGACGCTCGTGCCGCGGCCGATCCATCTGCCGGTGGAGACATGGCAGCCCATCGTATCCGCCAAGCCGCAGGCGCTCGACTTCATGATCCGCCACGATATCAAGGGCATGGTGGGCGGCGGCGCGGCGACCATGAACGAAGGCCCGATCAAGGCCTATCAGCAAGCCGCGCATCGTGCCGGCAAGAACTGGAAGCTCGGCGAGAACCTCGGCATCGGCATCTTTTTCTACCTCGCCAATATCCGCGAGCAGGCGATCCGCGAACTCACCCCCTACTACGAGGAGCACGTGAAGATGTTCGCGCCGTTGGGCTTCGTGCCGGGACTGACGCAAGCCGGTGTGGAAGCTGTGGCACAACGAGGGAATTGGTACGCGAATGGTGTGCCCACGCTCGAGCATTTCATGAAACTCGGTTCCTGGTTCGCGGGCACGCCGCAGCAACTCGTCGAACACGTGAAATCACTCGAAGAGCGCTTCCCCGGCATGGAGCACATCAACCTGTCGACCGCGCTCACCACACCGAAGTCCGTCATGATCGAGCAGTTCCAGCGCGTCGCCGAGGAGGTCATGCCCGCATTTGCCCCCCGCGCGTGAGGAAAGGACCACCACATGTCCCGCATCGACAACAGACGTCACGGAAATGCCCGCGCGGCAGCCCTCGGTCAGATCGTCGAAACCGAGCTGATCCCGGGGTTCGAGGACTTCAAGGCAGAGGTCGTCTTCGCCGGAATCTGGGACCGCCCGCATCTGGCGAAACCCGATCGCGCGCTGTGCACGCTCGCCGCGCTCTCCGTACTGCAGCGCCTCGATGCGCTGACGTCCTATGTCGGCACGGCCCTCGATGTCGGCCTCACCCCACGCAACATCCTGGAAGTGTTCGTGCAGGTGGGGCTATACGCGGGCTTCGTGACGACGGACGCCTCAGCCGCCAGGGCGCACGAAGTTTTTGCCGCGCGCGGCCTCTCGGTCGCTCCCGAGCCGTCGCGGAACGACAGTCTGGAGGCCCTCGACCGCATGGGACAGGCGGTGATGATCGAGCTGCACGGCGATCGCGCCACGCAGGGCTATGCCGCCCCCGGTAACGCCATCACGGCCGAGCTCTATCCAGCGGCGATCCGGTACGGCTACGGCGAGCTTTGGCATCGCCCGGGCCTCGATCGTCGCCAGCGCATGTTGTGCGCCATCGCGGGGTTCGCCGCGATGGGGCTGGAGGGTCAGCTCGAGAAATTCTCCCGCTCTGCGCTGAATGTCGGGCTGTCGAAGGCTCAGATCGTCGAAGCTGTCATACAGACCGGCCCCTACAGCGGCTTTCCACGCGCATTGAACGGGCTTGCCATTCTTTCGCGCGCGCTCGACTGATCCGTCGTCAGCGCAATGTCGCGGCGCTCCGCGCGAGCGCCGTGATGCCATCCCAGTCGCGGGCCGCGACGAGCTTCGCGGGGGCGACCCAGGAGCCGCCAACCGCTGCCACGTTCGGCAGCGCCAGATAATCCGCGACATTGCTGCCGTCGATCCCGCCCGTCGGGCAGAACGCGATGTCGGCAAGGGGCGCGGCCAGCGCCTTCAAGGCCGCCGCGCCCCCGGACGCCTCGGCCGGGAAGAATTTGAGGACACGGTAGCCCAGATCCGCAAGTGCCATCGCCTCGCTCGCCGTCACCGCCCCCGGCAGGAAGGGCACCGGCCAACTTTCGGCCGCTTCGATCAGGCGCGGCGTCATTCCGGGCGAAACGATGAATTGCGCACCGGCCAGGATCGCGTCACGCCCCTGCTCGGGCGTGAGCACGGTGCCGGCGCCCACGCGCGCTTCGGGGATTTCTGCTCGGATTGCGCGCAATGCGTCGAGAGCCGAGGGAGTGCGCAACGTCACCTCGATCGCGTCGAGCCCACCGGCGCACAACGCGCGCGCGATGGCCACACCTTCGGCCGCGCTTGCAATCGTGAGCACCGGTACGATGCGCAACCGGCGTAGCGCGGCGGCAAAAGCGGCATTGAGCTTGGCTTGCATGAGAGGCCCCTTGCGTCGATCGTCGCCGGAAGAAGCCCCAAAGACCGGTGCCACGCAAGCACGAACGTCGCCGGAGCGACGCTCAGCGCCGGCTGGCTGCGCTCGCCTCCGCGAGGATCAGCTCCATCTTCAGTTTGTCCCACGGAAAGAGCGGACCGGGATCCTGCTTGCGCCGTACCTGACGGCCGCCACACGGGATCGTCGAGCGATCGACCTGCTCGTGGCCTTTCACCTGCGACAGCGCAATGCCATGACGGTGCCGAATCTGGCTGATCAGGCGGCCGAGCGCGCGCACCTGTGCGTCGGGATAGGAATCGCGGCCGTCCCCCGCATTGATGAGTTCGATGCCGATGGAATGCTCATTGTGACCGACGGCGTGAATCGCCACCTCATCCTCCGGCACGCTTGCCAGGACTTCGCCGTTCCGTTCCACGATATAATGGATTGAAACGCTGCTCGACCTCTCGAAGAACCGTTTGATCGACGCCGCCGTCCCCGGTGGCGAGAACCGCACCTCGCCACCCTGGCAGAACGGACCGCCCGTCGCATGCACGATGATCTCTGTGACCTTGTCGCGCTTCTGGCCTCGGCCACGAGCATCGGCAGTGGTGCTGCAGGTGCCTACGACGACCGACGCCATGATGGCGGCGGCAACGAACTGACGCGATACCGGCATAGACGAACCTGCCTCCTGGCGCAGCTTTGCGAAGGTCTTGCTGAGTACCCCCGGCCTACGCGCGTTTCGCTACCGGTCGAATTTGCCGGGATTGCGGGAAAAACGCGGTGATTCGGCGGCACGTAACGCCGGCGCACCCCGTACTGACGGCCAGTGTAGCGCATCCGACGTTTGATCCCCGGTTGCAGCGGGGCTCCCTACTGAACGCCGGATACAAAAGCTATACTGGAATCACAAAGTTGCTCGTGTTCCTTCCGGCTCCGACACTTGGTCCGGAGTACCACGCAGGGGGAACCAAGCGTCGAAGCCGGAACGCTAGCGCGCATCGGTCAAGACACGGTTAACGATCGCCTTAAGAAGACGGCGCGGCCGTCTGCCCGGCGATCCAGCGCAAGAACGGTTGTCCCCCGCCAGAGAAAGGCAGAACGACCAACGCCGGCACCTCGTAGGGATGAAGCTTGGCGACCGCATCCATCGCACGCTCGGCCAAGGCTGCCCGGGTCTTGATCAGCATCGCGACTTCCTGATCGCGGTGCTGCACGCCCTTCCAAACGTAGATCGATACCATGCCCGGCAGGATGTTGACGCAAGCGGCGAGGCCTTGCTCGACGAGAGCGCCGCCGATCCGCTCAGCCTCGGCAAGACTAGGGAATGTTGCATAGATCGCCACAAAGGCTGCGGCATCGAGATCATCTGACATGAGATCCTCCTCGGGGCGTCGCGTTTGCCGTGCGCGGCCATTGCCGCTGGCTGATCCGGCCATTACGGGCTATCGTCCGCTCGATCGATCCCAGCCCCGCCCGGCGTCCACAGCGACGCGTAAGCGTGCGCGGTCCTGCCCCGACGGATATTCAGAGAATGCCAGCCAAGCGAACGATCGAGAAGATCGCTTTCATCGCCAGTGACAGCATTGAAGCGCAAGCCGCCTGCGAACGGCTCGTGGCGCTCTACGGGCAAGCGGAGCCCAAGGAAGCCGACGCCATCGTCGCATTGGGCGGCGACGGTCTGATGCTCCAGACGCTGCACCGCTTCATGCACGACCGCATTCCCATCTACGGCATGAATCGCGGCTCGGTTGGATTCCTGATGAACGAGTACAAGGAAGACGACCTGCCCGGCCGCCTCGCCCAGGCGGAAGTTTCCGCAATCCACCCGCTACGCATGCGCGCGGTGGACAAGTCGGGTCAAGCGCACGAGGCCCTGGCGATCAACGAAGTCTCGGTCTTCCGCGAAACGCACCAGGCTGCGCGTCTGCGCATCTCCATCGACGATCACGTGCGCCTGCAGGAACTTGTCTGCGACGGCATTCTCGTGGCCACGCCAGCAGGATCCACCGCCTACAATCTCTCGGCCTATGGCCCGATCCTGCCCATCAACGCTCCGCTTCTGGCACTCACGCCAATTAGTGCCTTCCGCCCGCGGCGCTGGCGCGGTGCGCTGCTGCCGAACCGCGCCCGCATCCGGATCGAGGCTCTCGAGAGCGAGAAACGGCCCGTGAGTGCCGTCGCCGACAATGTCGAGACGCGCTCGGTCGTGAACGTCGAGATCGCCGAAGCGAACGAAGTCGAATTGCTCATGATGTTCGATCCCGATCACAACCTCGACGAGCGAATCCTTTCCGAGCAGTTCCGCTATTGATCTCCATGCGACCCTGGTCGCGTTGCGCGCGGCCCCTGCGATGATAAACAGATGGTAAACGCAGGGCTGCAACCGAACGAGCAACGGGGATCGATGACGCCGCCTCCGATCGAGAATTATTTCGTCTGCATCGGCGCCCAAAAGTCGGGAACGACTTGGCTCGGGCGCATCTTGCAGGACCATCCGGACGTGTTCGTAACGCCTGTGAAGGAGATCCACTACTTCGATCACATCGCCGGCATCACGCAGCATCTCAACGACCGCAAGCGCCGCTCGCGCTATCGCAAGTACCATCAACGCATGTGGACCCAATGGGGCCGCTTCGGCGAGCACAAGGCCCAATGGGCCTGGTACCGCGACTACATGAGCCGGCCGATCGACGATGCCTGGTATTGGCGTCTCTTCCAGCACCGCGGGAAGAAGCGCATGGCCGGCGAGTTGACGCCAGAGTACGCCATCATAGGCCGTGACGGCCTCGCCCATATCGCACGGCTTGCGCCAGGCGCGCGCGTCATCTTCATCATGCGCAACCCCGTCGCGCGCACCTGGAGCCAGGTGCTGCATCAGTGTCGCTCGCGATCATTGGATGTCGCACACCTGTCGAGGGAGCAGATCGTGGCCATGCTGGCTGAGCCGCGCTTCGGCGAATTGGGCGATTATGCCCGCACGCTCGACGACATGGCCGCCGTTTTCCGTCCAGATCAGACGCTCAGCCTCTTCTACGAGGAAATGCACGCCGACCGATCGGCAGCGCTGGCGCAGGTCTGCGCATTTCTGGGTGTGCGCTTCGATCCCGCCTATTTCGGAGAACTCGGCCGGCGGTTCAACCGGAGCCAGGACGCGGTTCTGCCCGACGACGTCCGCGCGCACCTCGTCGCGTTGCTGAGAGCGCAGGCCGAGGGCGTCCGCACCCGGCTCGGGCGCATACCCGACGCCTGGGCGCGCGATTTCGAGATCCCCGCCAAACCTTGAGCGGTCGTCGCGGCAGGCTATTGCCCTGCCGCGTCCGTCAGCGGAAGTGGCAGGCGGCCAGATGCCCCGGCGCTTTCTGCTCGAGCTTGGGCGCCTCCACTTTGCATCGCGCCTGTGCAAGGGGGCAACGCGTGTGGAAATGGCAACCGGACGGCGGCCGCACCGGACTGGGGACATCCCCCTCCAGTACGAGTTTCTTGCGCTTGATCGTCGGGTCGGGCACCGGCACCGCCGACAACAGCGCTTCCGTGTAGGGATGCTTGGGGGCCGTGAAGATCGACTTCTTGTCGGCGTATTCCACGATCCGGCCCAGATACATGACCGCGATCTTGTGGCTGATATGCTCCACCACCGCGAGATTGTGCGAGATGAAGAGGTAGGACAGGCCCAGTTCTTTCTGCAGATCCATCAACAGGTTGATCACCTGCGCCTGGATCGACACGTCGAGCGCGGACACCGGCTCGTCACCGATGATCAACTTCGGATTGAGCGCCAACGCCCGTGCGATCCCGATGCGCTGGCGCTGACCACCCGAGAACTGGTGAGGGAAGTTGTCCATCTGCGCCGCGCGCAAGCCGACACGGTTGAACAGTTCCGCCACCCGTTTGCGGCGCTCTTCCCGGTTGCCAACGCCGTGCACCATCAACGGCTCGGCCACGATCTGGCCCGCCGTCATGCGCGGATCGAGCGACGAGAAGGGATCCTGGAAGATGATCTGCATTTCCCGGCGAAATGGCCGGATCTCGCTCTTCGGCAACTTCGTGACGTCGCGGCCCGACAGCAGAATCTGTCCGTCGGACGGTTCGGTGAGCCTGAGAAGCGTGCGCCCGACCGTGGTCTTGCCACACCCTGACTCGCCCACGAGCCCCATCGTCTCGCCTTTGCCGATCGAGAACGAGACGCCATCGACGGCGAAGACGTGGCCGACCGTGCGCCGCAAAAGCCCCTTCTTGATGGGAAAGTGCTTTTTGAGATCGCGCACTTCCAGGATCGGCGCGTCGCCCGTCCCGTCCGTGCCGCCCCCGGCATTGCCCGGCGTATGATCAGCGTGCGTACCCGTCATGACAAGCTCCGACCGAGGTTCTCAGGGCTTCCTGTGCGGCGGCATGCGCCCGCGGTATTGGCTGCCTCAGCCATGCGTGGCTCCCTTGCCGGCCAGTTCATCGGCGTACCAGCAGGCGACCCAATGGCCCGGGCGCTGCTCCTCGTAGGCGGGATATTCCGCACGGCACTTGTCCTTCGCATGGGCGCAGCGCGGTGCGAACGCACAGCCTTTCGGCAGCGCCGAAAGCGCCGGGACGATGCCAGGGATCTCCTGCAGACGTTCCCCGGTCGTGTCCTCCGCCCCTCTTATGAGGTCGAGCCGCGGGATAGAGTTGAGCAGGCCGCGCGTATAGGGATGCAGCGGCGTCGCGAACAACTCCTCGACCGACGCCTCCTCGACCTTGCGACCGGCATACATCACGATCACCCGCTGCGCCGTCTCGGCAACCACACCCAGATCGTGCGTGATCAGGATCACCGCTGTGCCGAGCTTGCGCTGCAACTCCACGATCAGATCGAGGATCTGAGCCTGGATGGTCACGTCGAGCGCGGTCGTCGGCTCGTCCGCGATGAGCACCTTCGGATTGCACGCCAGCGCGATCGCGATCATAGCGCGCTGACGCATGCCGCCCGAGAGCTGGTGCGGGTATTCCTTCACGCGCTGCTCGGGTTCCGGGATCTTGACGAGCCGCAGCATTTCCACGGCCTTCGCCTGCGCCTCGGCCTTCGACAAACCCTGGTGAAGCAGCAGCACTTCCGCGATCTGCTGACCGATCGTCATCACCGGATTGAGCGACGTCATCGGCTCCTGGAAGATCATCGAGACTTCGTTGCCGCGCACGCGCCGCATCTGCGCTTCGTCGAACTCGAGCAGATTGCGCCCCTCGAGTGCGATGCGGCCCCCCACGATCCGTCCGGGCGGATCTGGGATCAAGCGCAGAAGCGACAGAGCCGTGATGCTCTTGCCGCAGCCTGACTCGCCCACGATGGCCAGCGTCTCGCTGCGCTGCAATGCGAACGACACGCCGTCCACGGCCTTCACGAGCCCCTGCCGCGTGAAGAAATAAGTCTTGAGCTCGTCGACCTCGAGAAGCGGCGCACTGTTGTCGGCGGCCACGTCGGCGCTGCCAGATTGCATCGTTCGATCCTTCGGTGGTCGGTGTGGCTTAGCTGCGCTGACGCGGGTCGAGAATATCGCGGACGGCATCGCCCAGAAGATTCGTGCCGAACACCGCGAGCGAGATGGCGACGCCCGGGAATAGCACGAGCCACGGCGCAGTACGTACGTACTCTGCGGCCGACTCCGAGAGCATGCGTCCCCATGACGGATGCGGCTCGGGAATGCCCAGCCCCAGGAACGACAGCGAAGCCTCCGTGAGGATTGCCGAGCCCAGCTGCGCGGTCGCCAGAACGATCAACGGCGCGATGGTGTTGGGCAGGACGTGGCGAACCGCGATCGAGACCTCTCCCATGCCCACGGCCTTCGCCGCTTCGACATAGGGCATCTCACGCAACGACAGCGTATTCGACCGTATCACGCGCGCGACATGCGGCACGATCGGGATCGAGATCGCGATGATCGTGTTCTCCAGCGACGGTCCGAGCGAGGCCGCCATAAGCAGCGCCATCACGAGCAGCGGCAGCGCTTGCATGATGTCGATGATGCGTTGGGTGAGCAGATCGAGCCAGCCGCCGAAGTAACCCGACAGCAGGCCGATGATCACGCCGAAGAAGCAACCCAGCACAGTCGAGCCGATACCGACCATGAGTGAGATGCGCGCGCCGTAGACGATGCGGCTCCAAAGGTCGCGCCCCATGAAGTCCGCACCGAGCATGTGAACGCCGCCCGGCTTGGCGAGCGACGTGCGCGGATTCGTCAAGGTCGGATCGTAGCTCGTGAACCACGGCGCGAAGATCGCAAGCACGACGAAGGCCAGCATGATCAGCGCGCCGATCGCCCCGAGCGGGTAACGGCGGATGTAGTAGAGCATCAGGCTGAACGTACTGTCGACGTTCGCGCCGGCCCTGTTGAGTTCGGCTTGATGGTCTGTGACTGCCACGACGGAGCCTCCTGGCCTACTGGTCCTCGTACTTGATGCGCGGATCGAGGAACACGTAGGCCATGTCCACGAGGAAATTGATCACCACCGTCACGATCGCGATGAACATGACGAGGTTCTGCACGATCGGATAATCGCGCCAGCGGATCGCCTCGACGAGGAACCGCGCGACACCCGGAATGTTGAACACCGTCTCGGTCACGATCAAGCCGCCGATGAGGAACGCGGCCTCTATGCCGATGATCGTCACGACCGGCAGCACGGCGTTGCGCAGGGCATGGTTGTAGTTGACCGAGGTCGTGGATGCTCCCTTCGCGCGCGCCGTCCGGATGTAGTCCTGTCTCAGCACCTCGAGCATCGACGAGCGCGTCAAGCGCATGATGAGCGCGGAGGCACGGAAACCGACGGCAGCGGCAGGCACGCTCAAAAGGGCGATCTCGTGCCAGATACTCGCTGGCTTGTCGGTGTAGATCGGAATCCAGCCGAGGTATTGCACGAACGCCATCAGGATGATGAGGCCGAGCCAGAACGACGGCAGAGAGAGGCCGCTCAAACTGAAGACACGTAAGGTGTAATCGAGAATGCTGTCCTGCTTGACCGCCGAAATGACACCGAGCGGCACGCCGATGATGACGGAGAAAATCAACGCCAGCAGCGCGAGCTTCGCAGTCACGGGGATGCGCGGAAGAATCTCGTCGATGGCGGGCTTCTCGGAGACGTAGGCGTACCCCAGGTCTCCCTGCACCAGACCGCTGACCCAGGTCCAGTACTGCACCACGATCGGCTTATCGAGGCCGAGCTCGGCCTCGAGCCGGGCTTTGTCGTCGGGGTTCACCAACCCCGCGGCATCGAAGAGAATGTCACTGATATTGCCCGGCACCAGCCGCAGCATGACGAAGATGAGCACCGACATGCCGAAAAGCGTCAGGATCATCAGCAGGAAGCGGCGGATCAGATAAGCGCCCACGGCGGTCACCTCTGCGGCAAGGATCGACAATGCGCGGATCGGGCGTCTGGAGGCAGCGCAGCGCCGCAACGCCGCGCACTCCAGGTCCCGTCGGTCAAAGAGAACGGCGCAGCGCGTAGGCCACGCCGTTTCCTATTGGCGATGATAACGACTTACTTGTCCAGCCAGACGTTGTCGAAGCGCCAGTTGTTGTAGATGCCGTTGCTGTGGGCGACGAAGCCCTTCACCTGCGGCTGCCAGCAATGGCCGTTGCGATCGTGGTAGATGATCGGCCGCGCAACGTCCTCGTTGATCAGATTCTCGATCTGCCAGACGATTTTCTTGCGCTTCTCGGCATCGGCCTCTTGCGACTGGGCATCGATGAGCTTCTCCACCTCGGGATTGCAGTACTGGGTGTAGTTGCGCTCCGACTTGCAGGTGTAGTTCTCGACGAAGTTCACATCGGGATCGTCGACGCCGACGCCGGTCAGGTTCATGCCGACAGAGTACTCGCGCCGCGCCACCTTCGCATGCCAGATCGACGTATCAACCACCTCGAGCTCACCTTCGATATGGATGCGCTTCAACTGGTCGATGAGGATGACCGCGGGATCGCGATAGATCGCGATGTTGCGGGTGGAGACCTTGACCTTCAGCGGCTTATCCGCGGTGTAGCCAAGCTCCTCCATGATCTTGCGCGCTTCCGCCTGGTTCTTGCCGACGTCGGGACCGTAGCCCGTCATCTTCTCCATGACGTCCTTCGGCATGCCCCACTGGCCTTCAGGTCCAGGCAGCATCGCGCCGCCAAGCGAACCCTGGCCCTCGGTCAGGATGTCGACGAACGCCTTCCGATCCAACGCGAGCGCCATGGCCCTGCGGATCTTCGGATTGTCGAACGGAGGCGCCTTCTCGTTCACGATGAGATTGCGGCTCACGTAGGAGGGAGAGACGTCACAAATCGCCTGCGGCGCCTGCGACTTCACGTCCTTCAGGAGCGGAATGGCCACGTCGCCCGAGAACGTCATGTCGAACTCTCCGGCCGTAAAGGCCAGAATGCGGGTCGAACGGTTCGGAATGATCTTGAACTCGATGGCGTCGAGATAAGGCTGTCCCTTGCGCCAGTAGTCCGGGTTCTTCACGAGCTTGATCGTCTCGTTACGCTTGAACTCCACGAACTTGAAGGGGCCCGTTCCGATCGGGTTCGTGCGCATGTCCTTGGCGGACACGTGACACGGATAGATCGGCGAGTACCCGGATGCGAGCATCGCGAGCAGCGCCGGCTGCGGGCGGTCCAGGACGAACGTCGCCTCGTCGGGCCCGTTGACCGTGACTTCCTTGAGATGGCGGTACCAGATGGCACGCGGATTTTTGCGCAGGCGATCCTTCGACTTGCCCTGCAGCAGATCGAACGTGCACTTGACGTCCGCCGACGTGAACGGCTTGCCGTCGTGCCACTTCACGCCTTGGCGCAGCTTGAACGTCAGCTTGGTCTTCGTCGCGTCCCACGACCAGCTCTCACCCAGCTCGGGGATGATCGTGTCCATCGACATGATCGGCTTGGTCTGATCGTAGAGGACGAGATTGTTGTAGACGCCCATGAAGGGCATGTTCACGGAGACGGTCGACTCTTCGTGGATCGACGCGCTCGGTGCATTGTCGCGATGCTGAACCCGGAGCGTGCCGCCGGACTTTTGAGCCAGTGCCGGCGCTGCGAGCGCGCCCGTGGCAACGACTGCCGCCAGCGCCCTCGCGATGGAGCCTTTCATTCCATGTCCTCCCTAGAGCAAAAAAAGCTGTTCTTTTCGCGCCTTTCGGCCCTTTGCCGGCCGAAGACACCTTGATGGTCGGCCGGAGGCTAACCGCCTGTCGAAAAATGATCAACCCTTGAACAAGCTTGAACGAGCCTCCTGCGGCACGGTTCCTTCGAATGCCCGAGAAGGCTGCCTCTTAGAGCACCGGATTACTCGCGCCGCAGCGCTGTTTCGACGCGCTGGTACGACGTGGCAAATCTGTGCAAACTTTTCGCCGACCATGTCCGCACCGGCCGAAGTCGGAAGCGCACGAGCACACCGGAGCCCCGCAAAATGTCGACCGTGCACTATGTGCCCAACGACCCCGCTGTCAGGGCCGATCCCTACCCCGTGTTCCAGCGCTTGCGCGAGGAGGATCCCGTACACTGGTCGCCCAGTCTCAAGAGCTGGATTCTCACGCGCTACGATCATGTCACGCGTGCGCTGCAATCCGAGGAGATGTCGCCGGACCGGCTGACACCGTTCTACAGCGCACTCCCCGAGCGACAGCGCGCCTCCCTCGCCGAGGTGATGCGCTATCTCAGCCTGTGGATCGTGTTCCGCGATCCGCCGGGGCATACGCGACTGCGCCGGCTCATCAGCACCGCCTTCCTGCCCGGCACCATCAACAGCTTCAGGCCCGACATCGAGCGCCTGACGGATCAGCTCATCGCGCAGCTCCCCGCCGGCGGCACCGTCGATCTCGTGCACGAGCTGACGATGCAGCTTCCCGCACGCGTCATCATGCTGATGCTCGGCCTTCCCGAGAGCCACGTCTACGACATCAAATCATGGTCCGACGACATCATGACGTTCCTCTTCTCCGCACGCGACGTACCCGACAAGTACGAGCGGGCGCGGCGCGGGGCAGGCGCGATGTCCGCCCTGTTTCGCGACGAGATCGCCAAGCGCCGTGCCGAACCGCGCGACGACCTTCTCAGCCTTCTCATCGCAGCCCGCGACGAAGACGACGCACTGTCGGAAGACGAACTCGTCGCCACCGCCATGTTGCTGCTCTTCGCCGGTCACGAGACGACGACGAACCTGCTTTCCAATTCCACCATCATGCTTCTGCGCAATCCCGAGGCGCGCGCCCGTTTCGTGGGCCAGCCCGAGCACGCGGGGACCGCGATCGAGGAATTCCTGCGCTACGACGGACCGTCGAACTCCATGGCACGCGCCGTCCGGGTGGAGCATGAGATCTGCGGCAAGACGTTGAAGCCGGGTGATCGGGTCTTTGCGATGATCAACGCGGCCAACCGAGACCCGGCGCAGTTTACCGCCCCCGATACGCTCGACATCGCCCGCCAGCCCAACCGTCACCTGACGTTCGGGCAGGGGCCGCATTTCTGTTTGGGAGCGCAGCTCGCCCGGCTCGAGGCACGCATCGCGCTCCCCCGGCTCTTCGCGCGGTTTCCCGAAATCACGTTGGCGGAGACGCCGCCGGTCTGGCACGATTCCATGATCGCGCGTGGGCTGGTGTCGCTGCCGGTCCGCTTGGGCAAATCAACTTGAAAGGAACGGGGCGCCCCAGGCGCCCGATCTCACGGCTTCGCCTTGTTCGCGGCAAGACCGGCCAGATAGTTGTAGATCAGGTCCTTGACCAGATAGGCCGCCGCCTCACTGGTGACGTTCGACAGCTTGTTCGCCGTCGACAGCGAGGTGATCCCGTGCACACCGGCCCACAGCACGCGCGCGGAACGCTGGCGCGCCACGACGTCATCGGGCGCGAACAGCGGCGCCATCGCAGCTTCGACCCGCGACATCAGCATTTCGAGCTTCTGCTGATACCAGACCGGCGTGTCCGAGCCACCGGGCATGTAGTGCTCGAACAGCAGGTTCCAGAGCTTCGGCCGCTCGCTGGTGAAGCCGAGATAGGCCTCCGCCAGGCGGTAGACGCGCTCCTCGGGTGTACCCTCGTCCCCGATGGCGCCGAGCCGCTGATCGAGCGCGTCGAGCACACGGGCTTCGACGTGCAGAACCACATCGTCGAGATTCTGGAACATGTTGTAGATCGTGCCCGGCGAATACCCGATCCGCCGTGCGATTTCGCGCGCTGACAGGCCCGCCAATCCGTTCGTCTCGATGATCGATTGGGCCGCATCCAGGATCAATTGACGCAATTGCTCGGGCGTGTGTGTCGATCGCCGTCCCATGGGAGCCGTGCTTTCCGAACTTTATGACCAGCGTCCAGTCTTAGGAGAGGACGATTTCCCGCGCAACATCAGATCGCGCAAGGCACTTAACACTGCCGTGAGAGGAAAAAGGTCCGGACTGGGGCGATTTCAGGCCGAATTCGTGGCGCTCACCATCCCGCACACGGCACCGCTCGGGCGGCGAGCCGACGAACTCGTGTTCCGGCTCTGAAATTTGGTTCCACGTGCGTCGTACTCTGGACCAAGTGTCGTAGCCGCAAGTAACACGTGCGACATTATGATTTGAAAATAGCTTTTTCATCTGACGTTTGGTTGCGAGCCCAGCCGCAACCGGCGACCAAACGTCAGATACGCTTACTAAGCCTGGACGACGATGACGCAGAGCCGCCGCGGCCCATGCGCGCCCAACACCGGGCGGCCGCCGATATCCGCCGTGCGTGACGGGCCGGAGATCATATTCACCGTGCGCGGCATGGCACCGCGGCCGAACCGCCCCCGGACCTTGTCGAAGGCGGCCTCGTAGTGCCCTGCGATGTCCGCAGCCCGCACCACGACCACATGGTTTTCCGGCAGGAAGTTGATCGTCACGGGATTGTCCGGCCCGGACGCCATCACGAGCGTACCCGTCTCCGCGACCCCTGCCAGGGCATGACTGAGCCCGACCTCGTCTTTGGCGTCGGCGGGTCCGGTTACGAGTTCCAGAGCCGATTGCGCACCCCATGGCAGGGCGCCGAGCCGCGCATCCCCGCCCATCCGCACGCGCATCGGCAGATTGGTTCTCCTGAGATAACCCGCGATCGCGGCTGGAATGTCGTTCTCGGAGGCTACGTCGATCACGGTCGCCGAGGCGCTCGTCAGTTGCTCTTTGAAAAGCGCCGCGAGGCCCGCTGCATCCTTGCGTGCCCGCTCCGGGATGAGATGCGGCTTCTGGCCAGAAAGCCGCTCGGAGACGGCCTTGGCTCGCTCCGTGTCACTGCGCCGGCCGCGAACCCCGTCGTGGATGCGGTCGAGCATCGCCTTGCGGCGGTCGGCATTGCTGTCGGTCATCGCGGAACTCCTGCCTTGTGCTCGGCCCAAAGCTGCTGGAACGTCCGGCCCTGCGGGGCGGGCATGTCGCGATGCCGTGTCCAGCCGCCGACGAGCGGCAGATGCCGGATGCTGCCTTTACGCCATCCGAAGACGCGGAGCCCGGCGACCGCGAGGCGCATGGTGCGTGCGTAGAGTTTCGGTCGCTTGGCGAGATACGCCCACGCCTTCAACCCGTGCCGCGCCAACCACGTGCCGCCGCCCTCCGAAAACTCGCGTTCGCGCCACTCGCGCATGAGGCCGGGCAGCGGGATCTTCATCGGGCACACGGCCTCGCAGCGCCCGCAGAAGGTGGACGCGTTCGGCAACGGTCCTGCTTCCTTCAAACCGATCAGCGCCGGATTGATCACCGATCCGATGGGGCCGGGATAGACGAAGCCGTAGGCGTGCCCTCCGACCGCGCCGTAGACGGGACAGTGATTCATGCAGGCGCCGCAACGGATGCAGCGCAGCACTTCCTGCAGCTTCGTGCCGAGCAGCGCCGAGCGGCCGTTGTCGAGCACCACGACATGGTATTCCTGTGGCCCGTCGGGATCGCCGGGCCGGCGCGGCCCCGTGGAGAGCGTCGTATAGGTGGAGATTTCCTGCCCCGTCGCCGAACGCGCCAGGAGACGGATCAGCGTCGACACGTCCTCCAGCGTCGGCACCACCTTGTCGATCGAAGCGATGACGATATGCACCTTCGACAGCGATTGGGTGAGGTCCCCGTTGCCCTCGTTCGTGACGATGATCGAAGAGCCCGTCTCCGCCACCAGGAAGTTCGCGCCGGTGATACCGACATCCGAAGAAACGAACTTCTGGCGCAGGATCTGGCGCGCCTCGTCCACGAGTTGCGGCGCCTCGGTGAGCACGCGGTTCTTGGGCAGATGCGTGTGCAGGCGACGGAAATCAGCTTCGACCTGATCCTGCGTGAGATGGATCGCTGGCGCGATGATGTGGCTCGGCGTCTCCTTGCGGATCTGGATGAGGTATTCGCCGAGGTCCGTCTCGACCACCTCCATCCCCGCCGCCTCGAGGTGCGCATTGAGCCCCACCTCCTCGGAGATCATCGATTTGCCCTTGCAGACCGTGCGCGCGCCCGCCTGCTTGCAGATGTCGAGGATGATGGCACGCGCGTCCGCACCCGTGGGTGCCCAATGCACCTTGGCACCGGCCTCGGTCGCCTTTCGCTCCCAGGCCTCGAGGTAGAGGTCGAGATGCTCCAGCGTATGGTTCTTGATATCGCGCCCGATGTCGCGCAGCTCCTCGAACTCCGGGAGCTTGGCGCGTGCCGCCGCGCGCTGTGCGACGAGCCCCGTGGGCAATCCCGAAAGAGCACGCTGGAGTTGCGCGTCGGCCAGTGCAGCTTTCGCATTGCTCTTGAAGGCGTGTGCGGTGACGTCCATCGTCTGCTATCGCTCCATTCTCAGATCTGCGACGCGCCGCCCCATCAGTCCGCCGATGCAATCGGCGGATCGCTCAACTCGCCGGCGAGCACTTCGGCGACATGCCGCACGGCCGTCGTCTTGCCGTCGCGCTTCAACTTGCCCGCCATGTTCATGAGGCACCCCATGTCACCGGCAAGGATCATATCGACCCCTGCCTCCGTGATGTTGGCGCACTTCTTCTCGACCATGGCGTTGGAAATATCGCCGTACTTTACCGAGAACGTGCCACCGAAGCCGCAGCAGATCTCGCAGTCCGCCATCTCCTTCACCTCGAGCCCGGCAATGCTCTTCAGCAGTTTGCGCGGCTGCTCCTTGATGCCGAGTTCCCTGAGACCCGAGCAGCTGTCGTGATAGGTGACGGACGCGTTCAGCGTCTGAGCGACCTTGGTCATGCCGCGCACATCGACCAGGAACGAGACGAGCTCGTGCACTTTGTCTGCCAGTGCCATCGCCCGCGCGCCCCAGGCCGGATCGTCGGCCAGCAGCTTCGGATAATGCTTCTTCAGCATTCCCGCGCACGATCCCGAAGGCGCGACCACGTAGTCGAAGCCTTCGAGCGCTGCGATCGTCTGCCGCGCCAGATCGATGGCCGTTGCGCGATCACCCGAGTTGTAGGCGGGCTGGCCACAGCACGTCTGCGCCGTCGGTACTTCCACCCGGCAACCCGCCTCCTCGATCAGCTTGACCGCCGCAAAGCCGACCGAAGGTCGCATCAGGTCGACGAGACACGTCACGAAAAGCGCGGCGACCGGCTGGGCTTCGGATGCTTCGGCTCGCGATGTCGTCATTTCGGCAAGGCTTTCCCGTTTTTTTTCGAACCTGACGCCCGTGCAGGGCTCACAGCGGTTTGCGACGCTCGGCCAGGATCTGGCCGCGGATGGCGAAGACGATCTCGCCTTTCTGATTGCGGGCCTGATTGTCCGTCACGATCAGCCCTCGATCCGGCCGCGACTTCCAGTCGAGCATCTCGACCACGCGGCCCCGATACTCCAGCGTGTCGCCATGATAGACCGGCTTCAACCAGCGCAGGTTCTTGAAGCCGGGCGAGGGGCCGTATTGCGCTGGCGTCAATCCTTTCGCGCGCATGGAAGCCTCCGTCGCCTGCCGCCAGCGCACGAACTGACCGATCCAAACCGCCGTCGTGTGCCAGCCCGACGCCGTCAGGCCGCCGAACAGCGAGGCCTTCGCCGCCGCCTCGTCCAGATGGAACGGCTGCGGATCGTAGTCGCGTGCGAAGGCGAGCGACCGCTCGGGCGTGAACGTGTAGGTGCCCAGCGAATAGGTATCGCCCACCCGCCGGTCCTCGAAATAGTTGGCATCGGGCACCGGATCGGTTCCCGGCAGATCCCACAAGCTCACGATCTCCGGGCGCGGCTCGCGCGGTGCGACCTCCGACGGTGGCGACGGATTGCGCACGCGCAGGAGCTGGTTGCTGTCCCAGCTCATCACGACATCGCCCTTCTGGTTCAACAGCTCGATCTTGAGCTTGGCGAGGCCGATGTGCGGCCGCGAGGCGAACGCCCGCTTTGCCGTGCACGTCAAACGCGCCGACAGCGTGTCGCCGGGACGGATCGGCCGGAACCAGCGGACATCGTCGATGCCGGGCGAACCCTGCGACGTCGAATGGTTCAACAGATCCTCGGCGAGGATCCGCATCAGCATCGCGCACGAATGGAAGCCGGATGCGCACAACCCGCCCACGATGGACTGTTTCGCGGCCTCTTCGTCGAGGTGCATGAGTTGAGGATCGAACTCTTGCGCGAAAGCGATGATTTCATCTTTCGAGACGACCTTGTGCCCGAAGGTGACCGTTCGGCCGATCTCGATATCCTCCAGGTGCAGCCGATCCTCGGGGATTTCCATATCCAGCATGGACGTCGTGCCCGCTCGTTTGGGGTCGGCGCACGATGCGGCGCCAGCTAGCGCCGCATATGCCACGTGCACCGCCCGCGCGGCAAGATTTACTCCATCGCGCCGGGGCAGCGGCTGCCACCACCGGGCCTCCGCGTCTCATCCGCCCGGTGCGCCCTGGGTCTGCACGTAGAGCGCATAGACGGAGGTACTGGCGGCCATGAACAGGCGATTGCGACGCAAACCGCCGAAGCAGACGTTCGCGCATCGCTCGGGCAGAGCGATATGGCCGATCGGTGTACCGTCCGGGGCGAACACCCTGACGCCGTCGAGCTCGGGATCGCCCATCCCCCAACCGCACCACAGGTTGCCGTCGACGTCGCAGCGCATGCCGTCGGGCGTACCGGGTCCCGCGTCGATGACGACCCGGCGATTGGCAATTCGCGTGCCGCCGTCCACCACGTCCCAGCCGGAGATGATGCGGTTCGGCGCTGCTCGCGACTCCACGATGTAGAGGGTCTTCTCGTCCGGCGAGAAGCACAGACCATTGGGCCCTGGAATGCTGTCGACGAGCATCACGGCTTTTCCCGTGGCCGGATCGAGCCGGTAGACGCCCATCGGCAGTTCCTGCTCGCCTTTCTCGCCCTCGTAATTGCCCGCGAGGCCGAACGCCGGATCCGTGAACCAGATCGAGCCGTCCGATTTCACAACCACGTCGTTGGGCGAGTTGAGCCGCTTGCCCTCGTAGCGGTCCATCAGCACGGTGACGGTGCCGTCGTACTCGGTCCGTGTCAGCCGACGGCCGTGCTCGCATGTGACGAGCCGCCCCTGTCGGTCGCGCGTATTGCCGTTCGCCCAGTTCGATGGCTTGCGGAAGTTGGAGACCGCGCCCGTCTCCTCCTCCCACTTGACGATGCGGTTGTTGGGGATGTCGCTCCACAAGAGATAGCGGCCATCGCCGAACCACACCGGCCCTTCCGCCCAGCGGCAGCCCGTGGCGATCCGCTCCACTGCCGAGAGTTTGATCCAGTACTTCTCGAAGCGTGGGTCGAGCGCGCGGATAGCGGGATCGGGATAGCGTGGCGTCGACATACGCCAGCCGTTGGGAAAAAGGTCGGTCATCTCGAGACTTCCATTCGACAGCGATACGGCTTGCCGTCACCATGGCGGCAGACGACGACCTTCAACCGTCACGAGCCCGGGAGCAAGCCACATGCGCATGAAGGACAAGATCGCCATCGTCGTCGGCGGTGGCCAGACGCCGGGCGAGACGATGGGCAACGGCCGCGCCACCTGCCTGCGGTTCGCCGAGGAAGGTGCAAAGGTTCTCGTCGTGGACCGCGATGCTGCGCTTGCCGAAGATACCGTGCGCCTCGTCACCGGGAAGGGCGGCATCGCCTCCGCGTTCGCCGCCGACGTCACGCGCGAAGCCGATTGCAGGGCGATCATGGACACGTGCATCGCCCGCTTCGGCCGCATCGACGTATTGCACAACAACGTCGGCCGCTCTCAGGGCGACAAGGCGACGCCCGATCTCGAGGTCGCGATGTGGGACGAGATCATGGCCATCAACCTGCGTGCGATGTTCCTCACCGCCAAGCATGCACTGCCGGTCATGCGTGGCCAAGGCTCCGGAGTGATCCTCAATGTCTCCTCAACCGCATCGCTCGCGGGCGGACGTACGGTCACCTACAAGACATCGAAAGGTGCAGTGAACACCCTGACCCAGCACATCGCGTTCGAGAACGCACCCTATGGCGTGCGCTGCTGCGCCATCCTTCCGGGTCTCATGAACACGCCGATGGCCATCGAGCGCCGCGCTCTCGAACGCAACGTCAGCCGCGAGCAGGTACGCGAGGAGCGTGCCGCCCAGGTGCCATTGAAAGTCGCCGAACCCGGCAATGCCTGGGACGTGGCCAACGCCGCCGTCTTCCTCGCCTCGGACGAGGCCCGCTACATCACCGGGGTCCTCCTGCCGGTCGATGGCGGACTGCTGATCAAGGTCGGCTGACGCGACGCATTGCCGGAAATGGGGTCGGCGGCGCATGCTGCCCGTCACGCGACCGAAGTCGGCATCTCAGGGAAGGAGACATCGCATGCCCGTCGATCAGAAGAATTACGAGTATCTCAAGTTCGCGCGGCCCAAGCCGGGCCTGCTGGAGGTCATCCTGTCCAACCCCGGCAAGCTCAACTCCGTCACGGCCAAAGGCCACGAGGAACTGGCCTACGTCTGGCACGACATCGACCGCGACGACAGCGTCCAGGTCGTCCTCCTGCGCGGCGAAGGCGGCACCTATTCCGCCGGGGGCGACATGAAGCTCGTGGAGGGCATCGCCGGCGAGTGGGAGACGCGCATGCGCGCCTGGAAGGAGGCAAGCGACATCGTCTACAACGTCATCAATTGCGCCAAGCCCACGGTGTGCGCCATGGAGGGGGTGTCCGTCGGCGCCGGATTGGCGGCAGGACTTCTGTGCGACATCACGATCGCCGGCCGCAACACGCGTATCATCGACGGCCACACGCGGCTGGGCGTTGCCGCGGGCGATCATGCCGCCATCATCTGGCCGTTGCTGATAGGTATGGCGAAAGCCAAGTACTATCTGATGCTCTGCGAGACGCTGAAGGGCGAGGAAGCCGAGCGCATGGGCCTCGTCTCCCTCGTCGCCGACGACGACAAAGTCATGGAGACGGCCTACGGCGTGTGCGACAAGCTGCTGGGCGGCGCACACACCGCGATCCGCTTCACCAAACACTCGCTCAACAACTGGCTGCGCATGGCCGGCCCGACGTTCGACGCTTCGCTGGCACTGGAATTCCTCGGCTTCGGCGGACCCGAGCAAAAGGAGGGCCACGCCTCGCTCGTCGAGAAGCGCCGCCCGAAATATCCACCCAAGGCACCGTATTGACGCGCCGCTTCTGTCCGGGAGCGGAACTGCCCTCTCCGGACATCCTCAGATGCCCGCCAACAGGCGGCGCGAGCGGGAGAAGAAGTCGCGGCGCACCAGGATCAGGATGATCCACGTCGTCGCCAGCGCGAATGCGGCGGGATGCGCGAACCACGCAAAGCCCGCGATGGCATAATAAAAGGCGCGCAAACCGCCGTTGGCATGCTCCGCGGCCAAGCCGATGAGCTTGGCGGTACGCGTGGCATGGTCCTCGCACTGGGCGAGGTTTGCCTTGTCCGTCTCGAGGATCGGCGTCGCCCCGATCATGATCGACGCGTAATGCGAAAGCCGGAACGCCCATGCGAACTTGAAGAACGCATAGATGGCGATACCGATCATCAGGATCAGCTTCAACTCGAACAGGATCGCCGACGACTTCGACACCAGAGGCAGACGCTCCAGCAGCACCTGCGCCTTGTCGCCCGAGCCCAGCATGGCCGACAAGCCACCGATGATGAGCGCGCTGGTGGAGGCGAAGAAGGCATTGCCTTGCGCCAAGCCTCCCAGGAGATGCGCATCGACGATGCGGCCGTCGCGCACCGCCATGTTGCGCATCCATTCCTCGCGGCGGTGCTGCACAGCGCCCACGATCGACAGCCGCTCGAGTGGACCGAAACCCGCGATCAGACGGTAGCCGACGATGGCCACGAAGAACCAGGCTACCGCGAACGCATCCGGATAGCTCGCCAAGAGTTCGCTCATGCCGTCCTGCCTCCCCGTCCCCAAGCGACGCCACCTTGCGGCTGACGAAGTTCAAGTCAAGAAAAACGGCCGGCCCGGCGTTGGGCGTACCGCCGGCGACCGTCATTCTCGGGCAAGCCACGCGGCAGGGCTGGCCCAGGCTTTGCGACGCCCCGGCATATGCAGCACGCCTGACCGCTCCCGCGATCCGGGCCGGTGTGCGACCAAGGCTTCGGTGCGTGCGGAGCCGAGACGGGCCGATCTCGCTTCCATGATCGAAATCAGCGTCGGAGGCTTGGACCCCAATTAGAATGAAAGTATGACGAGCGAGACACCCTTACCGCCGCTCCATGCTATGGCGGCAGACGACGTCCTTGAGGCGATGCAGGCATCGGCCGATGGTCTGACGCGTGAGGAGGCCGCGGACCGGCTCCGGAAACATGGCCCGAACCGCTTGCCGGAGACGTCGCCGCCAAGCCCCATCATGCGTTTGCTCGCCCAGTTCCACAACGTCCTGATCTATGTCCTGTTGGCTTCGGCTGTGGTCACGGCAGCCCTGGGCCACGTCATCGATACGGCGGTGATCCTCGCCGTGGTGATCGTGAACGCGCTTGTCGGCCTCATACAGGAAGGACGCGCCGAGGAGGCGATGCGGGCCATCCGCGGGATGCTCGCACCGCACGCGTCTGTGCTGCGAGACGGACGCCGGCAGAGCGTGGAAGCCGCCGTTCTCGTGCCGGGAGACATCGTATTGGTCGAGGCCGGCGATCGCGTCCCCGCGGACCTGCGGCTCATCGAGGCGCGGGGCCTCAAAGCCGAGGAGGCGATCCTCACCGGCGAATCCGTGCCTGTCGACAAGACGACTGCACCCTCTCCTGCCCAGGCTGCGCTCGGCGACCGCTCCTCGATGCTCTTCAGCGGCACCCTCGTAGCGGGGGGAAGCGGGCGAGGCGTGGTCGTGACCACGGGTGCGGACACGCAGATCGGACGGATCAGCGGCATGCTCGCGCATGTCGAAACTCTGACGACACCGCTCGTGCACCAGATCGACGTCTTCGCACGGTGGCTCACCGTCTTCATCCTCCTGGTCGCCGGTTCGCTGCTCGTCTACGGCTATTTTGTCGGCCATCTGCCGTTCTCGGAGCTGTTCATGGCGGTGGTCGGACTGTCCGTCGCGGCGATCCCCGAAGGACTTCCCGCCGTCCTGACCATCACGCTGGCCGTCGGCGTTCAGGCCATGGCAAAGCGCAACGCGATCGTACGGCGTCTCCCGGCGATCGAGACACTGGGCTCGGTTTCCGTGATCTGCTCCGACAAGACTGGAACACTCACGCGAAACGAGATGACGGCAGTCTCTCTCGCGAGCGCCGAGCAGGTCTATGTGGTCAGCGGCAGCGGCTACTCGCCTGAAGGCACTGTGCGGCGACCGGGCAAGGAGGCAGATCCGGTCGAACCCGCCGGCCTGATAGAGTTCGCTCGCGCGGCCGGGCTGTGCAACGACGCTTCTCTGCAAACCGATGGAGCCATCTGGCACATCGAAGGGGATCCGATGGAGGGCGCACTGAAGGCGTTGGCCCGCAAGATCATGCGCAGCAAAGCCGAGCCGTTCGCCGACTGGGGTCGCAGCGATGCCATCCCTTTCGATGCCGCGCATCGCTATATGGCTGTCCTCCACCATGATCACGAGGGCCGCGCGATGATCCACGTGAAAGGGGCGCCAGAAGCACTCCTGTCGATGTGCGCGAACCAGCGGGTTGCCTCGGGCCGCGTGGCGACGCTCGACCACGCCTATTGGCACCGAATGGTCGAGATCTTCGCCGCCGAAGGCCAGCGCGTGATCGCAGTGGCCAACCGCTGCGTCCCCCAGGATCACACCACTCTCGAGCCCACCGACGTGATCGGCCATATGACGCTGATCGGCCTGATCGGCCTGATCGACCCGCCTCGTCCGGAAGCGATCGAGGCCGTTGCCGAATGTCACGAGGCCGGTATTCGCGTGAAGATGATCACGGGCGATCACGCTGCGACCGCCCGCGCAGTGGCGGCACGGATAGGACTAGAGAACACCGACCGCGTGCTGACGGGGGCGGACATCGACAACATGGACGACGCCGCATTGGCCGAAGCCGCCAGCGGCACCGACATCTTTGCCCGAACGTCGCCAGCCCACAAACTGCGCCTCGTCACCGCACTGCAGTCGCGCGGTCTGACCGTCGCGATGACAGGCGACGGGGTCAACGACGCCCCGGCCCTGAAGCGTGCCGACGCAGGTGTCGCCATGGGCTTGAAAGGCAGCGAGGCCGCGAAGGAGGCCGCCGATCTCGTCCTGGCGGACGATAATTTCGCATCCATCGCCGCAGCCGTGCGCGAGGGGCGCACCGTCTATGACAACATAAAGAAGGTCATCGGCTGGACGCTGCCGACAAGCTCGGGCGAGGCAGCGACGATCACCCTGGCGATCCTGGCCGGCATGTCTCTGCCGATCACGCCGGTCCAGATTCTCTGGGTCAATCTCATCACGGCCGTCACGCTGGGCCTTGCCCTGGCCTTCGAACCATTCGAGGCCAGAACGATGCTCAGACCCCCGCGGCCACGCGATGAGCCGCTGCTCACGGGCGAACTGATCTGGCACATCGTTCTCGTGTCGAGCCTCTTCGTGGCCGCCGTCTTTGCGATCTATGCCTATGCGATCGACCGCGGCTACCGCGTCGAGGTCGCCCAGACCATGGCCGTGAACACGCTCGTCGTGCTCGAGATCTTCCACCTGTTCTTCGTGCGCAATATCCACGGTACGTCCCTGACGTGCGCGGCGATGAAGGGCACGCCCGTCGTTTGGGCCTGCGTGGTCAGTGTGACTGTCGCGCAGTTCGCCATCACCTATATGCCGCCATTGCAGTACGTTCTCGGGACAGCCGCCGTACCGTTGACCGACGGGCTCATCATCATCGTGGTTGGTGCCGTGTTCTTCGCAATCATCGAGGCGGAAAAGCAGATGCGGCTCGCATTCCGACCGTTGCGCCGCCCTGGTGCGGCGGCGACCGCGGCCGGGGCCAAGAACTCGAGCCGCAACCTTCGTCGGGATTGACGTACCGATCGGCTCCTCGCCGGTATCAGCGGCAGGTCCAGCTCGGTTGGCCCGCCGAGGCCGCAAGCGATGCTCCGCCGGCCAGCCGGCAAAATCACTTCACCCGCCGCCCGTAGGTCGCCGATGCGCGGGCGAGGTCCTCTGCGTCGTCGACATCATGGAGACGGCTGGTGAAACCGACGCGGCAGTCGCCGAGATTGGCCAGCGTCTGCGCGAGCGTCGTCGGTTCGGACCAGCGGACACCCGCATACGGGTAGCGCGCGTGCGGGCGGCGCCGTGCCCCCACGAGCCAGAAACCTCCGTCCTCGGCCGGACCGAACGCCAGATCACAGCGACCGAGCAGCCGGAAAGCGCGCCGCACGTCGGCGGCTGTGATGCCGGGTACGTCCGTGCCCACGACACAGACCGGCCCCGGCGGCAAGTCTCGCATGGGCTTATGCATTCGCGCGCCGAGATCGCCTCGGCCCTGATGCACGCGGTGGATCTCCCTCGGCCAGATGGGACGCGACAGATCGCCCAGTGCATCGACGGCTAGGACCGTCTCCCAGAACGGCTGACGGGACAGCCGCGCCAGCACCGCTCGCGACGCCGCGCGATAGAAGCGGCACGCGTCCGCTACCCCCACCTGCCGCGCGAGCCGGGTCTTGACCCGACCGGCGACAGGTGCCTTCGCCATCACGACGAGCCGGCAACGAAAAGGCGTCGCGGCCTTACGCGACGCCCCTGGTCTTCCTACCGGACGATTGGTCGGCGGCCACACGCGCGAAGAACTCAAGTCACACTGACTGGAACGAGCGCATAGCCCTTCCCGTCCTTCTCGATCGTGCCGGCGCCCGGCATGCCCCAGTGGTAGCCCGTGACCACCAGCTTCTCTTTGACCACGCGCTCGAACAGCGCCCTGCGCGCGGCTTCGGCCTTGGCGGCATCCTGGTCGAACGCGACATGCCAACCCGGATTGGCGACGAACAGCGACGCGATGTTGGTGACGTCGCCCGAAACGATGAACTGCTTGTCGCCCGTACCAACCTGATAGGACGTATGGCCGGCCGTGTGACCATTGGTGTTGAGCGCGACGACGCCCTTCGCCGCTTCCTGGCCATCCGCGATCCGGCGCATGTTCTTCCATGTCGGGAAGGTCGCCTGGATGCGCTTGGTCAAGCCGCGCCGGGCCTCCGGCAACTTCTCGATCAGGGCTGGATCCGTCCAGTATTTGTACTCGGCATCCGGGACGACGATTTCGGCGTTGGGAAAGACCTGGGCGTTCTCTTTCGACATCATGCCGAGGATGTGGTCGCCATGGAAGTGCGTCACGACGATGCTCGAGATGCTCTTGGGATCGATCCCGGCCTTGGCCAGATTGGCTTTGGAGAGCATACCGGCCTTGGGACCGCCCGCCTGACCGCCCGTACCGGAATCGAACATGATCGTCTTGCCGCCGATCTCGACGAAGGTAACCGTGAACGTCACCGGCACGAGGTCGCCCGACAAGCCCGCCTTCTTGAGCGCCGCTTTCGTTTCATCGACAGTCGCATTCTTGATGAAGCCGGGATCGTGAGCCTTTTCCCAAACACCGTCGAACACGGTCGTCACTTTCATGTCGCCGACCATGAAGCGGGCAAAGCCCTGTTCCGTCAGGTCCATCGCGGCGGCGCCAGAGCCGGAGCCCTTCTGCGCCTGCGCCGGCGAAACGAACTCGAGCGTCCCATCGAGACCGAAAGCCGCGCTGGCCGCAGCGGCTGAAATCACAAAACCGCGCCTGGAGATGCTCTGCATGCCTCGAACTCCCTTTGTTGGCCGGTCGACTGCCGGCATATCCGGCACACTATGCTTGCCCCGGCGACAAGCGGAAGGCAGGCGCAGCGTTCTCACAGAGTGTTGATCACGCATGCGCAAGCGGCACTCAACGATAAATCCGCGCCACGACCCCGGCGGGAACGCGCAAGTAGAACAGCATCAGGCAAGATAGATTGCGCAAGGAGCGTCGGAGATAGCCGTCGCGACGATAGCGCACGGCACTCGTGATCGCGCGCGACCGCAAGAGCGCGATGCGCCGTCGCCCCAGCCGGCGCACGAGATCGACATCCTCCATGAGCGGCAGACCGCGATAGCCGCCGATCTCCTTGTAGAGGGCGCGCGAAATGAGAAGCCCCTGGTCGCCATAGGGCAAGCGCAAGAGGTGGCAGCGCATCGAAACTCCCGTCTCGATCAGGCGCGGCCAAAGCCCGATATCGTCGAGCGCAAAACGGAACGCGGCCGCCGCCGGCGGCAGATTGCCCAGATCCACCCGCTCCATGAGTTTCGACGCCTCCGCCTCCCAGCCCGGCTCGGGAACCGTGTCGGCGTGGAGAAAGAGCAGCCAGGGCATGCGTGCGGCCTCCGCACCGGCAGCGAGTTGCTGGCCCCGCCCCGCTGCGGTTGTGACGATGCGCGCCCCGCAACCATCCGCGATCGCCAGGGTCGCGTCGCTCGAGCCGCCGTCCACGACGATGACCTCGCGCACCAGCCCCTCGACGGCGGCCGGCACCAAGGCCGACAACGTGGCGGCCAAGCCCGCTTCGGCATTGAGCGTGGGGATGACGACCGTGATCATGCTGGGTCCGTGCTGCGCTGCGGGCGCACTATAGTGACCGCGTCGGCGAAATCAAAAGCCTATGCGGCACGCCCTGAGGACCCGAGCCGCTGCGGCGAGGCGCGCAGGTGGACTCCTCGCTCCGGGGTGGCATGATGGCGACCGATCCAGCCGCCACGCCTCAACGCCGCTCGACACGGCACCGATCCAGGAAAGCTGCGCCCATGACGTCCGCCACACGCGAAACCGAGACGCTTGCCGACTTCGTCGCCAGCCTCACCTTCGACAAGCTCCCCCCCGATGTCGCCGCACAGGCCTGCAACATCGTGCTGGACACCCTCGGCTGCGCCATCGGTGCCTGGCGGGACGATCCCGAGAAGGCCGAAATCGCGGCGAAGCTCGCCGGCACCTTCCACGCTGAACCGAAAGCCGCCATCTGGGGCGCGCGTGGCTGTAAATCCGACGCGGCCCTGGCCGCGCTGGCCAACGGCATCCTCGCCAATGCCGCCGACTTCGACGACACGCACAAGCGCGCCCTGCTCCACACCGGCTCCGTCGTGGTGCCGTCGACCCTGGCACTGGCTCAGGAACGCAATCTCACCGGCAGGCAACTCGTCACGGCCATTGTCGCGGGATACGAGACCGCCGTACGCGTCGGCATGGCCGTCATGCCCACGCACTACCGCTTCTGGCACTCCACGGCCACCAACGGCACGTTCGGCGCGGCGGCCAGCGCCGCAAACGCCCTCGGCCTCGACAGGCAGCGCGCCCTCATGGCGCTCGGCTTCGCCGGCACGCAGGCGGCCGGCCTCAATACGTTCTTCACATACGGCGACATGACGAAGAGCCTGCATCCCGGCAAGGCCTCGTTCAACGGCGTGCTGTCCGCGCGCCTCGCCGAGATCGGCGGCACCAGCCCGCCCACCATCCTCGAGCACGAGAAGGGCTATCTCAACGCGTACTCCCTCGAGCCGAAGGCCGCCGCCCTGACCGATGGCCTGGGCACCACCTGGGAGATTCTCCAGAACGGCTACAAATTCTTTCCGTCCATTCTCGCGAGCCATGCGGCGATCCAAGCGACACTCGCCGTCGTCACGAAGCACGACATCAAGCCGGATCAGATCGCGGCGGTCGAGAATGCGACGTATGCGACGGTCAAATCGCATTTCTCGGCCAAGACCGTCACGACCGGCATGGGCGCACGCGTCAGTGTCCCCTACTGCTGCGCGGTGGCGGCCCTCGACCGGACCGTGGGCCAGGCGCAGTTCTCCCATGACCGCGTCACGGGTGCGGACGTGCAGCGCCTTCTGGCCAATACCGAAGTGGTCGAAGACCCGGAGCTGACCAAACTCTACCCGACGAAATTTCCCGCGCGCGTGACGGTGACCTTGAAGGACGGCCGCTCCTTCACCGAACAACGCGATTTCCCGAAGGGGGACCCGCAAGATCCGCTGACGCCCGACGAGATCGAGGCAAAGTTCCTCGACAATGCCGCTGCCTGCTACACCACCGCCGAGGCACGCGAACTCGTTCGTCTCGTACGCGGACTGCCACGGCTGGACGATTGCGGCCCGCTCTTCCGCCTGCTCACACGATGACACGGGCACGGCGCGGGTGTCGTTCGTACCCACGCCGGCCGCGTCAGGTGCCGGTGAACTCCGTATCTCTTTTCGGAATGAGATCGTAGGGCAGCGCGAAACCCGGCATCGCCTTCAGCCGATCCGCCCAGCGCTCGATATTTGGCCAGCGCGTGATGTCGAGACCACCCTCGGCCATGAACACCATGCGTCCCCAGCAGCCGATGTCGGCGATGGTGCAGCGATCGCCCACGAGCCAAGCCCGGCCCGCGAGCGCGCGATCGACGAACGACAGCGCGTCCTCCGCCAACGGCCGGAAATGCTCCATGACGGCCGGATCCACCTGACGGAACCGGCTGAAATGGCGGACTTTTGCTACGTTCGTTATGGCGTCCGCCTCCCATGACAGCCACTCACGCGCCTGCCACTTGTCCTGCTCGCCCGTCCCCTCGAAAGCCCCGACGGTGCGCGCCAGATAATCGAGGATCACGTTCGACTGGACAATCGTGAGGCCGCGATGCCGCAGCGCCGGGACCTGACCGTAGCGGTTGACGGCCAGATAATCCGGCTGGCGTTGCACGCCGTTCTTGAGATTGACCGTGCGGAACGAGAACGGCACGCGCGCCATCGCCAGATAGAGCATCGGCTTGTAACTGGAACTGGAGGTGAAGCTTCCGTAGAGGGTCAGTCTATCGTCCACGATGCTTCAGAGCCTCCGCTGGCGACGGTGTGTCTCGGCCGGGACACCGAACCCGGGTGCACGCTTCAAGCGTGGGCCATGCCCATCGTCGCATCGGGACGTTGGACGCCCGACGTCGGATCTTCCGAGCGGCGAGATTTGCCCTCGAAATAGGCGCCCTGCTCGATGGCGAGTTGGGTGTGGAAGATGTCGCCCTCCACGCGGCTGGAGGACTGCAGCATGACATTCTTGCCGCGGATAGATCCCATCACGGTTCCGCGAACGACGATCTCGTCGGCGACGAGCGCACCGGTGATCTTGGCGCTGTCGCCAATGACGATGCTGATCGCATGCACGTCGCCCTGGACTTCGCCGTCCACATGCACCTCGCCTTTCGAGACGAGGTTGCCCACGATGACGAGATCGGCCCCGATGGTGGATTGTGCGACCCGGCCGCCGGCCCCACGGCCCAACGAAATTGGAGCGCTCGACGTCTGACTTCCCGGCGCGGGCGGCGGGGTCGGACGGTTCAAATCGAAGGCGGTTGGCTCTTTATCGGGCTTCTTTGTGAACATGAAACGCTAACTCCCCAAAACGCAACGTCGATCTGGCGAAGCGACACGACAGCTCGAAGGCTGCGGTCTTGCCTGACCGCGGTCGTGCACACGCGCGATTGCTACGAAGTCCCCCGCACGACTTGTCGCGATTACCATAAGTTGACGCTTCGGTCACCGATTGACTGAAAAAATGGCCGAAGTGGTCTTCGAGCGACACGTATTGGCACATCGCTCTTTCGCCAGGGGCGCGGTCAGCTGCCACGCCCAACCGGCACCAGAGGCTTGTAGAAGCCCGGGGTCAAGCCGGCTTCCGCGCGAGCCCGGTCGTTGAAGGGCGGCTTTACCGCCCCGCGGAAATGGCGGCGCACGAGCGCATGGAACGTCGGTTCGGGGGGCAATCCCTCCTGCTCGCACATGTAACGAAACCAGCGCGCGCCCGCCGCGACGTGCGTTTTTTCATCGTTGTAGATGATGCCAAGGATGCCCGCGGACTCCGCATCTCCCGCCGCCGCGAGCCCGTCAATGATGCCAGGACTGACGTCCAGCCCTCGTGCCTCCAGCACGAGCGGCACGATGGCGAGACGCGCGATCAGACTTCCTCCGGTGGCCTGCGCCGCCTGCCAGAGCCCGTCGTGCGCGGCCAATGCACCATAGTGAGAACCCAACGCCTGCAGACGGGCGCTCAGCAGCGCATAATGATGGGCTTCCTCGTCCCCCACCTTCACCCAATCGTCGTAGAAGGCTCGCGGCATGGCGACGTGAACGAAGCGCCCGATCAGGTCCCAGGTCATATCGACAGCGTTGAGTTCTATGTGCGCCAACGAATGCAGCAGTGCGATACGGCCCCGCCCGTCGTGCACGGAGCGCTTCGGCATGGCCTTCGGCGGCAGCAGTACAGGCTGATCGGGCCGTCCTGGACGGTCGGGCATCGGCGCCGCCGTGCTGGCGGCCCCGAGCGACAGGCGCCGTTCACGCCACGCCTTCGCCGCGGACCGCGCGATGCGAACCTTCTCCAGCGGATCGGCGGACATCACGACCTGCCGAGCGGCCTCCAGCAGACTGTCGACCTCCCTCACGTCGGCGCCCTCAGGCGACGAGGGCGCGGGCGGCGGCCAGAACCTCTTCGGCATGGCCCGGCACCTTGACCTTGCGCCAGGCCTTCGCGATGCGGCCTTTCCCGTCGATCAGGAAGGTGGAGCGATCGACGCCCATGTACTTGCGTCCGTACATGGATTTCTCCACCCACACGCCATAGGCGTTGGCGGCCGTCTTCTCCGTATCGGCGATCAGGCCGATCGTCAGCTCGTGCTTCTTGCGGAATTTGGCGTGGCTTTCGATGCTGTCGGGTGACACCCCCACGACCATGACACCGGCCTTCTCGAACTCCTCCGCCAGCGCAGAGAAGTCCTTGGCCTCCCGCGTGCAGCCGGAAGTATCGTCCTTGGGGTAGAAATATACGACGACGGGCTTTCCTTTATGCTTGGAAAGCTTGAAAATTTTTCCGTCGTCCCCCGGCAGGTCGATATCTGGTGCAGCTTGCCCCGCTTCGGCCATGTTTGCCTCCTTTTCGTAGCTGAGATGCTTCGTCGCCCGTGTCGGTCTACGAAGCCTGCGTCATCCTGGATTAGCCACGGCTCCCGCCCGTCCTGTAACAGATGCGGGCCGGGAGACGCTATCGAGACGAGCGGAGCGGCGACGGGGATTCGCCGGAAAGGTTCGAGGGGCAGCTTGACGACACGGTTCCGCAACGGCCAGGAAGCGCCCCATCCGGAAAATCCGGGATGGACCGGCAGACCCGCAGCCTCGCCCGGCGGCGGATCGACCGGACAGCCCCCCGATCCGCGCACAGCGCCCACGACGCGCACATATCCCCGCACGGGTCGGCCGCAGGATTTGCACACCAAACCCGAGCGCTCTCTCGTCTGGCGGCTTCTCGTCCGGCCGGCCGCTGCCGTCGGCTACGGCGCCGTCATCCTGCTGCCGCTGTGCCTGCTTGGCCTCGGTCTCGTCTATCTGAAGCTGCGTAACGGTCCGATCTCTCTGGGCTTCCTGGTTCCGCCGATCGAGCGCGCCCTCAACGCCGAACTGCCGGAGTTGCGGGTCGATGTTCACGACGCGGTTGTTCGCCTCTCCGATCGCGGCGGGTTGGAGTTCCGCCTTGCAGCCGTCAAGCTGCGTGACAAACGCAATAGGGTGATCGCCAGCGCGCGCCTTGCCGGGGTCGAACTCAGCGCACGTGCCTTGTGGAGCGGACGCATCGCGCCGGCGCGAATCGAGTTGATCGAAGCGACGATGATCCTAACGCACGATGCGCAGGGCCGGCTGTCGCTACAGACCGAGCCGGCGGGCATGGCCGCGCCTGTCGAGTCGTCCGGCGCGGATGGCGGGCAGCGGTCGGCCCCCGTGCAGGTTCCCGCACCGCCCCCTTCGAGCGAACAGATCGCGGTCCGTGTAGAGGCTGCGCAAGCGATAACCGCCATTCTGGCGCGCATGCGGACCGGCAACGAAGCCACCGCGCACCTCCAATCGGTCGGCATGCGGGACGCCACCGTCCTCATCCGCGGCGAAGGGCGTTTGGACGAGGTCAAGATCGTCGCGCTCGATCTGGGGCTGGAGCACCGCAAGAAGCACTCCAGCGTGGCCATCGACGCCCGCATCGCCGCCCGCGGCGAGCCCTGGAACCTCAAGGTCAGGATCGAGGAGGCGACGAAAGCGCAGACGTTGGCGCTGAAAGCGGAATTCTCGGGCCTCGTGCCCCGTCTGATGACCCACAGCATCTCCGCGCTGCCGGCGCTCGCGGGGATCGACGTGGCACTGTCGGGAACCGCCAGCGCGGAGCTCGATACGGATGGTGATGTCCGCAATGCCAATCTCGAGATCAATAGCCGCGCCGGGGAGATCTTCCTGGCTTGGCTCGAGGGCGTGCCGCTTTCGGTCGAGGAAAGCACGCTGCGCCTCTCCTTCGAGGGACAAGGGCGCGTCCTGTCACTGGAGCCGTCGCGGTTCCGCTTCAACGGCGGCCACGTCACACTGCAAGGCATTGCACGGCCATCCCGGGAAGAAGGAGGCGTCGCGCAACGATGGTCGTTCGAGGTGACGTCCGTAGACGGCAGGCTCGCTCCCCAGCAGGCCGGCACCGACCCGATTCCGATCACCGACCTCAACGCGCGCGGGCACATCGGGCCGGAAGTCGGCCAGATCGATCTCGAGGCGTTGTCAATACGAGCGGGCAATGCTCAAGTTGCCATGACAGGAAGGATCGCCGAGACGTCACTGTTGGAGGGGCGCATCAGTCCCATGCCACTGGCCACGCTCGTCGCCCTCTGGCCGAATGCCCTCGCGCCACGTACCCGCGCATATGCCGCGACACACATCACGGCGGGTGAGATAACGGGCGGCAACTTCAAGGTCGGAAGCGGCATGCGTACGGATCCCACGCGCCGCGATCAGATGGACCGCACTCTGTCCCTCAGCCTGGAAGCAGCCGGGGTGGACATCATGCCGCGCCTGGGACTTCCACCCATCCACCTCCCGCGTGCCCTGCTGCGGACCGAGGGCACGAGCGTCGAATTGGCCGTGCCCGACGCGGCGATGCGCACCACTGGAGGCCGGACCGTCGCTTTGAAGGGCGGCCGCGTCACCGTCGTCGATATCGACCAGCCGCACCCTACGGCCGAAATCGTCCTCAAGGCCCAGGCGCCTCTTGCCGCCGTGGCCGAAATCCTCACGTCCGAACCGGTAAACCTGGTCGAGGACGTCACCGTCCCGCTGTCGCGCATCGACGGCAAGGCCGAGATGGAGCTGCGTCTTGCCCTGCCCCTCGGCGACACGACGGGCGCCATCGATCTCAAGATGGAAGGCAAGGCACGCATCCAGGACGGACGCATCAAGGACGTCGTAGGCCCGCACGACCTGAGCGGCGCCGCGCTCACGATCGCTTTCACCGAGAAGAATGTCGAGGTTGCCGGTCAGGGCCTCCTCGCAGGCGTACTGGCCAAGGTCGCCGGCCAATGGAACATCGGCGCCGACGAGGCCAATGCCACGCCGCTGCGCGTGACTGCCCGCCTCGACAACGCCGACCGGACGCAACTGGGTCTCGATCTCGCCGATCTCCTGCAGGGCGACGTCCCCCTCGAACTTACGGTGCACCGCCAGCCCGACGGCAACATCAGGGTGGGCGTCCTCGCGGATCTCACCTCAGCCGAGCTGATCCTCGACGAATTGCGCTGGAGGAAGCCGGTAGGGCGGCCGGCCCGCGCGACCTTCGACGTCGCCAAGGGCCGCCAGGGCAAGGGTCTCGAGCTGCAGAATTTCAAGGTGACGGCCGACAACATCGCCGTCGACGGATGGGTGGAGATTGGCCCCGACAACAAACCGCGCCGCTACTATTTCCCGGAATTCTCGCTCAACGTCGTCTCCAACCTCGAGGTGCAGGGCGCGCTGCGCCCCGACAACGTCTGGGAGATCAAGGCCCGCGGCAAGTCCTACGAGGCCAGTGATCTCTTCCGCTCCTTCTTCGCCATCGCGAAGGAGGCACCCCCTCCGAAGCGGCGCAACCCGCCGGGGCTCGATATCTCCGCCCATATCGACTCCGTCCTCGGCGCCAACGATGCCGTCCTGCGCCAGGTTCGCTTCCGCGCGAAGAAGCGTGGCGACCAGATGGTGATGATCGACGTCCAGGGCGTGCTCGACGGCGGCAAGCCGCTGACGGCCCGCATGACGCCACAGCCGGGACGCTCGCGCATCCTCCACATCGACGCACAGGACGCTGGACAAGCCTTCCGGCTGATCGGCTTCTATCCGAACATGGTCGGCGGGCACGGCCTGCTGGATCTCAACCTCGACGTACACGGCGCCGTCGAGCGCGCCGGCACCATCAAGATCCGCCGCTTCAAAGTACTGGGCGACCCTGTGGTCGCCGAGGTCTTCCAGAACGTGGACGATGCCGGCCGCCCCGCGATCTCCAAGAGCTTGCCGAACCGGCGCGTGGTGCGCGAGCAGTTCGATTTCGACAGTTTCGATGCCGCCTTCGCCGTCGGCAACGCCCAAGTCGTCATTGAGAATGCGACCGCCCGCGGCCCGCTGATCGGAGCAAGCGTGCGCGGCAAACTCGACTTCAAGACCGAACGCATGCAGCTCGGCGGAACCTATGTCCCGCTGTCAGGCCTCAACCGCGCCATCGGCGTCATTCCCGTGATCGGGCAGATCCTCACGGGGCCGCGTGGGGAGGGCGTGCTCGGCATCACGTATGCCATCGAAGGACCGCTCTCCAACCCCCAGGTCATCGTCAATCCGCTCTCCATGGTGGCGCCGGGAATCATCCGCGAGATCTTCCAGATGACGCCGCAGAATCCGCGCGTCACACCCTCCGTCGAGCCGCAGCCGAATTCCGCACCCAGCAAGGGACGCACCCGCTCCAGCCCGGCGATCACCGCGCCGGCCGACGGCACCTTCGGCACGGGCACCCCGTCCACCGTGCTCGACGGCTGGGTGTCCACCACGATCCCGCCGGCGCGCAAGAAGCCCTGATCGCGCCAGCCGCCCGGTCTTCTGCCCATCCCTTCGCGCCGGCCGTTGTAACCGCGTCGGCGTGATGCCATGCTCTCCGCCGATCGAACACATCGCGACATCGGGGAGACGACCATGGAAATCAAGTTCACGGGCAAGAAGGCCGTCGTATGCGGCGGCAGCCGCGGCATCGGCTTGTCGATTGCGGCAGCCTTCGCCGAAGCGGGGGCCGATGTCTCCATCTGCGCACGTGGCGCCGAGGGGCTCGCCCGCGCCGCCGAGAGCCTGGGAAAATTCGGCCACAAGGTCCACACCGCACCTTGCGATCTGGCCGACGGGCCAGCCGTGACCCGCTACGTCGGCGAAGCTGCCGCCGCCCTCGGCGGCATCGACATCCTCGTCAACAACGCGTCCGGCTTCGGACACAGCGACGACGAGGCCGGTTGGGCTGCGGGTCTCAACATCGACCTGATGGCTACCGTCCGCGCCTCGCACGCCGCCATCCCGCACCTCGAGCGTAGCCAGGGTACGATTATCAATATCTCCTCGATCTCGGGCTACGGGGCTTCCGTGCGCAGTGCCCCTTATGCCGCCGTCAAGGCCGCGGTCATCAACTACACGTCGAGCCAAGCGCTGGCGCTCGCGCCCAAGCGGATCCGGGTCAATGCGATCGCGCCGGGCTCCATCGAATTCCCCGGCGGCGTCTGGGACCAGCGCAGGACCAGCAATCCCAAGCTTTATGAGGGCACGCTGCGGTCCATCCCGTGGGGCCGCATGGGCAAGCCCGAGGAAATCGCCACGGTCGCGGCGTTCCTGGCCAGCGATCTCTCGCACTGGGTCACGGGCCAGACCATCGTCGTCGATGGCGGCCAGCTCCTCTGAACGTCGACCGCGCCCGGTCCGGACGTGGACCGGGCGCGTCCGCGACCACAAGACCTCACCGGCGTCTGCCTCAGTCCTGCCGTTGACAGCCGTCATTTTCGTCTCGATGGATGTGGCAATGGTGCGCCGCCGCACTCATATGACGAACGCGGCACCACCCGGCCGGCCGCGTTTCGCGGCGAAGCCTATGCGCCAAGAACGAGGACAGCGATGACGAGCGGCACGAGCTTCCCCTATGTGTGGCCCAAGGCGCGGCGTGCGGCCCTGGCGGCCGCCCTCCTCGCGGCGCCGGTCGTCGCATCGTCAGCCGTGTCCGCGCAGTCGCGGCTCGGCCCCCAGACGGTGGCTCCGGTGGCTGAAAAGCTGCTCGATGCGGTCGTCAACATCTCGACCAGTCAAACGCTCAAAAGCACGCGCGGCGTGCCCTTGCCGAAAGTGCCGAAAGGTTCCCCGTTCGAAGATCTGTTCGAGGACTTCTTCAGCGGTCGCGACGGAAAGCAGCCTGGGGACAAGAAGGTCGCATCGCTCGGCTCCGGCTTCGTGATCGACGGCAAGGAAGGCCTGATCGTCACCAATCACCACGTCATCGAGGGCGCCGACGAGATCACGATCAACTTTGCTGACGGCTCCAAGCTGAAGGTCGACAAGGTCATCGGCAAGGACACCAAGACGGATCTCGCTCTGCTGAAGGTGACGCCTCGCAAGCCTCTGAAACAGGTCGCGTTCGGCTCGTCCGCCAACATGAAGGTCGGCGACTGGGTGATGGCGATCGGCAATCCGTTCGGGCTCGGTGGCTCCGTCACGGTAGGCATTATCTCGGCCAAGCAGCGCGACATCAACTCGGGCCCCTACGACGACTACCTGCAGACCGATGCCGCCATCAACAAGGGCAATTCCGGCGGCCCGCTGTTCAACATGGACGGCGACGTCATCGGCGTGAACACGGCCATCATCTCGCCCACGGGCGGCTCCATCGGCATCGGCTTCGCCGTCCCCTCCGACACCGCCATGCTCATCATCGACCAGCTGCGCCAGTTCGGCGAGACGCGGCGCGGCTGGCTCGGCGTCAACGTGCAATCCGTCACCGACGACATCGCGGAATCGCTGGGAACTGCGCAGAACGGCGGCGCATTGATCTCCAACGTCATGCCCGATGGCCCGGCCGCCAAGGCCGGCATCAAACCGGGCGACGTCGTCGTTCGATTCGACGGCAAGACCGTGCCGAATATGCGCGCCCTGCCCCGTCTCGTGACCCAGACGCCTGTCGGCAGGACGGTGGATGTCGAAGTGATCCGAAATCGCCAGACGATGGTGCTCAAAGTCGTCATTGGACGCCTGCAGGAGAAGGACGCCAAGGCCGACGATGAGAAACCGGCCGAAACACCGGTCCAGCCGGGCAAAGCGTCCGAGACGCAGATCCCCGGTTTGCGCGTCCAGCCGATGACTGACGAACTGCGGGCGAAATACAAGATCGGCGCCCGCACGGCCGGGCTCGTGATCACCGAGGTCGACGCTGCCAGCCCCGCCGGAAAGAAGGGCCTCAAGGTCGGCGAGGTGATCGTAGAGGCGGCACAAGAGAACGTCGCCTCACTGGAGGATCTCGCCAAGAGCATCGCCAAGGTCAAAGGGACGGGCCGCAAGCAGCTCCTGTTGCGCCTCGAGGACGGGCGCGGCAACATGCGCTTCGTCGCCGTGCCGCTGTGAGACGGGCAACGGCGCACAGGAGCGCCGTCGGCACGCCCATTGCACTCCCGAGCTGGGGACCCCTGGCGTCCGAGGGTTGCAGCAACGCCTGACCATCGCTACCTATCGCAGCGCAGCGGTCGTTCCGCTGCCGGGATGGAGCCCGGGAGGCTCCTGTGAAACATTCTGCCTATCGGAGCGTCCTTTGTCGCAGGGCCACAGTCTCTTCGAGACAATTACATCGAACCTCGCGCCCGTGCATCGGGATGGCTGGAAATTCGTCGGCATCGCCGGCGCGTTGGCACTGCTGATATGGCTGCTCTTGCCGTTCTCGCTCGTCGCCTACATTCTGCTGGGCTTGACCGCCTACGTCGCGTATTTCTTCCGTGATCCCGAGCGCGTGACACCTCTACGGGACGGCCTCGTCGTGGCCCCGGCCGACGGGCGTGTGAGCTCCATCGAGACATTGCGCCCGCCCGTCGAGTTGCAGCTGGGCGACGAGCCGCGCCAGCGCGTCTCGATCTTCCTCTCGGTATTCGACGTGCATATCAATCGCGCCCCTATCGCGGGCCGCGTCGTGCGCTCGATCTACGTGCCGGGGGCCTTTCTCAATGCCGCCCTGGACAAGGCGAGCGAAGACAACGAGCGCCGCTCGCTGGTCATCGCCCAGCCTAACGGGACGGAAATCGCGGTCGTCCAGATCGCCGGCCTCATCGCGCGCCGCATCGTCACCTTCAAGGGGGAAGGCACCAGTGTCGGCGTGGGCGAGCGCTTCGGCCTGATCCGCTTCGGTAGCCGCGTGGACGTGTATCTGCCGCCCGGCAAGACTTGTCTCGTCGCCGTCGGCCAGCGCGCCGTTGCAGGCGAAACGGTGCTTGCGGACCTGAAATCCCCAGAGCCAGAGCGCGAGGCACGCGCCAGCTGAACGGACGGGCATGGATGTCCCGCGCCAGCGGGGTTCGTTTCAGACTGCGAAGAACGCGAAGGAGCGTCGCATGGTCGAGGACTTGGAGAACGGCGGACTGAACGGCCCTGAGCGCCGGCGCAGGCGGCTCTTTCGCCAGCGCAAGATCCCCGTTCGGTTCCTCGTGCCGAACTTCTTCACGCTGCTCAGCCTGTGCGCCGGCGTCACCGCCATACGCATGGGGATAGAGGCGAAGTACGATCTGGCGGTCGCGCTCATCGTCGCCGCCGCCCTGCTCGACGGCGTCGATGGCCGTTTGGCACGTGCCCTCAAGGCTCAGTCGCGTTTCGGCGCCGAGCTCGACAGCCTCGCCGACTTCATCAATTTCGGTGTGGCGCCCGTCATCGTCGTCTTCACCTGGGGCCTCGGCGGCATCAAGGGTCTCGGCTGGATCGCGGCGCTCGTGTTCTCGTGCGGCATGGCCCTTCGGCTCGCACGCTTCAACGCCATGCTCGATGTCGACAAGCCGAAGTGGCAAACGAACTACTTCACGGGCATTCCCGCGCCAGCCGGCGCCGTCACCGTCCTCCTCCCGCTTTATCTGGACGGCATTGGCCTCGTCGACATGCGACAATGGCCCCTTGCGGTCTCCGCCTACACGATCGCCGTCGCCGCGCTGCTCGTGTCCACGCTGCCGACGTTCTCCGGCAAGTTGATGGGCGAGCGGATCAGCCGAGAATGGGTGCTGCCGTTGCTGGTCGTCGCCGCTTCGCTGGTCGGCCTCCTCGTGACCTACCCCTACCCGACCCTCACCGTTCTGACGCTCGTCTATCTGGGCATGATTCCCATCAGTTACCGGCGGTTCGCTTGGCATCAGAAGCAGTGGGATGCGGAAGTCGCGAAAAACGGGGGAATTCCCTCCGAAGCGGCGGCCGTCGTGGCGTCCGGCGAGCCGCAGGGCATACGAACGGATCCTACGCCGGGTGATCCGGGCCCGACGCGACACTGAGGAATCGGCGTGGTCCGCGCGAAGCTCAGACGCGCGGACCGCCACGGGCAGCGATCAACGCGCCCTTGAGTTCGTGCGCCAGTTGGCGCCGCTCGTCGTCGGTGAGAAAGCTGCCGAAACCCACCTCGCGACCGTGCAAGGCGAGCTTCAGCCGGTTCGTTCCGTCGTGCAACTCGTCGAGGAGAACCCGCACCCACGCGGCGGCGAAGACGTGCTCCCTGCGGCGCCCGCTGGCATCGACCGCCGTGAGAACGAGGTCTCCCTGTTCGATCTTGATCGTCTCGTAGGCTCGAGCATCGCGATAATTCAACTTGAAAGCCAGATAG
>VFQT010000491.1_pt1 | contig 57383 bp, 52 predicted proteins | sample 3512381 | NCBI WGS metagenome assembly VFQT01 (sample SAMN10412376, study PRJNA504923) | tailings metagenome | isolation source: Relicate 2 Philex TSF3 active mining site | place: Philippines: Tuba, Benguet | collected 2017-08-29
CGGACAAAAAAAACCCACCTACACGAGCCCCAAAATTGAAGAAGCAGAAGGTGTTGTAGAAACCATGCGCGTCGATTTTCTTCAAACCGTACGCCTTACAAAAGTAAAATAAGTGAGGGTTTTTGGTTTTATACTTTTAATTGTTTTGTCTGCTTGCAAAACCATTGCTATTGACCCGCCAGCACCAGAATTTAAAGCAATAGATGAGGTTAGCGCAACAGCGCCTTCTGTAATAATCATTCAAACCGAACTTGCCCTAAAGCCCTATTTAACGGAGGCCGATCAAAGTTTAGACATGAAATTCAGTGGTGGAGAGTCGCCTTGTGAGGGTATTCAATATAAATATCGTTTCGAGCGCGAACCTTTGTCTTTTGAATTTAAAGACAAACAAGTGCTATGTGACATCAAAGGAAAGTTCGATTTAAATTTATCTTATTGTCCGAAATGTCAAGATGTTTTTGGAGAGCAAATGTGTTTAATTCCGCGTGTCACCGCCTCATGTGGTGTTGGTGAACCAAAAAGAAGAGTGCATATTTCATACAGCAGTAATATCGGAATAACTGAAAACTTTACGCTTAAATCACAGACTAAACTCAAAGAGCTTCGGCTAATTGACCCTTGTAAAATCACCGTTTTTCAATACGATGCAACGTCTACTATTGAAAAAGAAGTTAAAGGCGCATTAGTAGACTTAGAAGAAGAAATCGATAAACAAATTGCCGCAGCGCCCCTGCGGTCCACAATGAAAGACGTTTGGGCTAGCTTACAAGACGCTATACTGGTTGAGCCATACGGCTATTTTTATTTGCGGCCAGCAACAATTGGGATATCAGATTTAAGCCTTAAAAACGATGGACAAAAAGCTGTTTTTACTACCCAAATAACTGCACAGCCGCTGTTCGCTACGAACCCGCTAGATGAAGCTAAAAAACCATTGCCAAAAAACACAACACACAAACAAGATACCGACCAAAGTTCTCTCTACTTGAGAACTGTTGCGTCATTTGATTCTATCAATCAATTTCTTGCTCGTGATTTCGATACCCAACATATTCAGATCAGTAAAAATAAACAGATCAATATCGATAAAGTACAACTTCTCGGCCCGCAAGGTGACCGCTTGGTCTTACAAGTAACTTTTTCTGGCACAAAAACTGGTGACTTATATTTAGTCGTAACGCCATTTATAGATAGCAACCAACATCTAAAAGTAAGCAATGTTGATTTTGAGCTCAAAACCAAAAGTGTTTTGCTTCACTCTGCAAAATGGATGCTCGATGAAAAAATCAAAGGGAAACTTCAAGATCAAATTGATATTGACCTAAGCCCAATGTTAGATGAAACAAAAGAAGCAATTGAAAAACAACTGAACATAGAAGTCAGTAAAGGCGTTTGGTTGAGCGGAACGATAAAAGAACTCGTGGTTCAAAACTTATTGCTTACCTCAGGAAACCTCGTTATTGACATAAGGCTTATTGGTTTTCTGAAACTAAAAGTAGAATAAGCCGTATAAGGCTTCTGTGAAAATTATATGTGGTTTTCTAATTTGTTTTCAGGTTGTTTTTGCCCAACAACTTGCCTACAATACATGTATTGGTGCGGTTAACGCACCCATTGATGGTGATTTTTCCCTTTCATTTCTCGGATTAAAAACAAATAACCAAATTTGGGTGGTCTTTGTGGCTCCTCAAAGTGGCATTTTGCAAATAGACATGACTCAGGTTGGTTCGTCGTTGAACTTTTCTTCGGGTTTAATTAGAAAAACCATTTTAGACGTATGTTCTTCCAAGGGGGATGCCGTAGAAGAAACACCTTTTGAACTCCGCGGCCAGAAAAACCTCAGCATTTCACTTGAAAAAAACCAACAACTTAGTTTGTGTTTAAGCACTGCTGCAAGAATGAAAGATTTAATATTATTTAAGTGTTCATTTGAAGCGAGTAATCCAAACGAACAAGCGCTTGTTTTAGATTTGACATACGATGAAGCGCTTCCAACTTATACTTTGATGGTGAAAGACTTTGTCACTAAAGCACCGGTTGCGGGTAAAATCTTTCTACAGGGTTCTTCAGAAATTACTGGCTCTTACTATGCGTCTACACTTAAATTGACACTCAAACAAAACGTTAAAAAGGGGACTATAAAAATTGACGCGCCGGGGTACTTTCCGATAGAGTTTACCGCTCGTCCGATTCCATTGAACGAGCATGGTGCAGATACGCTTTATTTACAGAAATTTGAATTAGGAAAGTTAAGCAAACTCGAACAGGTCTACTTTGCAGCAGGGCTTCCAGAAATAATGGAAGAATCATACCCACAGTTAAATCGCTTGCGCGACCTACTTATTCTTAATCCAGGCATTTCAATAGAAATTCACGGACACGTCAATCTAGATGAAAATAGTGCTAAAAAAGCACAAAAACTATCGAAACAACGGGCAGTAATGGTTAAAAAGTACCTTGTACAAAATGGTATAAGCCCAGAACGCTTATATGCTATTGGTTTTGGTTATACAAAACCTATTTACGCCAAACCACAAGATGAAAATCAAAAAGAAGCGAATAGGCGGGTAGAAATCCTTATTAAAAATAATTAGCAAGGAATTTTAGCCACTCGATTTGCATGCCGACCCCCTTCAAATGGCGTTTCTAAGAAAGCTTTAACCATTTCTTTAGCTGCTTCAATAGTTATAAATCGAGCTGGTAAGGATATAATGTTCGCGTCATTATGTTGTCTGGCTAAAAGTGCTATTTCGGTTGTCCAACATAACGCACAACGAATTTCTTGATGCTTATTTGCCGTCATACTAATTCCATTTCCAGATCCGCATAACAAAATACCTAATGATCCGGGGTTCGAAATCACATGCTGCGCTACCGGATGTGCATAATCAGGATAATCAATACTTTCCTCTGAAAAACAGCCATAATCTTTCACTTCATGGCCTAAAGAAGTCAAATAATCGATTAAAATTTGTTTGGTTTGAAAACCCGCATGATCTGCACCAATAGGAATGAGCATTTGAATGAAGTATTTAATATATGAACATTGAAACTTATAAACAAAGGTAAAATAATCAGCGCTACAACTCAATAAATATGTGTTGCTTTTACACAGGGCGGTGGTAATTTTGGTTCAAATCATGTTTATAAGAACTAAAAACCTTTTTTGTTTATCTGCAATAATTATATAAGCCAAAATATTATCCAATAAACATGTTTTTTTAGGGATTCTTTATACAAGGTTTTTCAACGTATTTGACACAATGTTTAATGTTTGAACAACTTGTTTTTTTGAACATTTTTTTAAATAGCATAAATGTTAATATAAATTTAATTGTATCATTTTCAGTTATTTATAAATTAATTGAAGTGGATTAAATGTTGATAAGAACAGTTATTTTAATACAGCTAAAAAGTGGTTGAATAATTATACACATATTGACAACCTTAATAGTAGTTGTAAATTCTTTAAAATTTTCTTTAAAAGAAATATACTATATATTAAGTCGTCAAGGATTAGCAGCTAATTTTGTAGCTAAGAAATGAAATGGTAGTTTTATAACATGCAAAATGCGTATCACATACTGATTGATCAAATAGATGCCTTCATAAGAAAATTCTATTTAAATCAGATTTTGAAGGGGGTTTTGTTATTTACTTTATTTTTTCTTCTTGCTTTTCTTGTTACTTCCACGCTTGCATTTATTTGGTTATTTCCGGTATGGGTGAGGGCAATTCTTTTTTTTGGTTTTATTGTCTTACAAAGTTCTCTTTTTATTCATTATATCGGGATACCATTGAGTAGGCTCTGGTCTTTTGGTAAACGTATTTCTCATCTACAAGCCGCACAAATTATAGGTTCGTTTTTCCCTGATGTTGCAGATAAACTCACCAATACTTTACAATTACAACACGCACTCAATCAGCATGAAGGTTCTATTGAATTAATTGCTGCCAGTATTCAGCAAAAGGCAAGTCAATTAAGCCTTATTTCTTTTTCAGATGCCATTCAATTTAAAAGTCAAAGGCAGTATTTAAAATATCTTATTCCGTTATTCATAGGTTTGATTAGTGTGGCAATCTGGTTACCTGAAATTTTTACTTTAGGATCAACCCGCGTTCTAAAGTATAGTCAGGAACTCAAAGCGCCAGTTCCGTATCTCTTTAAATTTATTGATTTTCCTGAACAATTAGAGGAGGGAGCTACACCACAAATAAAAGTACTCGTAGAGCCTGCGCCTGGTTTTAACGCTATTCCAAAGCAATTATATATTGTTTTGGATCAGGGTAAATTCTTAATGAAGCAAAAAAAAAGAAACCTTTTTGTGTTTCAATTAGCACCATTACAAAAAAGTACAGCTTTCTTTCTTACAACAAATGAAGTGAATAGTCCTAAAAAATGGATTTATATAAATGGTAAAGCCGTTTTAGGTACTTTAAAAGCACATTGTTATTTTCCAAAATACCTTAAAAAAAATGACTGTGTTGTAAGTAATACGAACGATTTAAATATTCCTGAAGGCACACTGGTTAAATGGGAGTTAGCAACCAAAAACACAAAAAAATTAAACGTTCTTTGGCAGGATAAATTACGTACACTGAATCCATCTTACGCTGAATATGAATATGAATACAGATTCGGTGGCAAGCAAAAATTTATTTTAACTAATGCGCAAACCAATAAAAAAGATACTGTATTTACCAATATTTCGGTAATTAAAGATGCCCATCCAATCATTCAAATTCAAGAAGAACAAGACTCAATATACGCAGGTAGAAAATACTTTCAAGGTCAGGTATCAGATGACTACGGTTTAAGTCAATTAAAATTTATTTATACCATAGAGCAACAAAATGGTCAAAAGAAAACGCAAAAATTAGATGTTGAAAGCGTTTCTGGAACCATGAAAAGATTTGACTTTGCGGTTGATTTTAGTAGAGAAAAATTACAACTTAATGATGTAATCACCTACTATTTTGTGATTTACGACAACGATGGTGTTAATGGTCATAAAGCAACAAAAAGTCAAACCAGTACTTATGAGTTACCGAGCTTAGAAGAACTTAATGATCAACGAAAAGAGGATCAGAACGAACAAATTAAAGAACTCGAAGATGTATTTAAAAAAATGCAGCAGTTCAATAAAGATGTTCAACAACTCAAAAAGGAAAGTTCTCAATCGAAGTCTACTAATTGGAATAAACTTAATAAAGTTGAACAACTCCAAGAGCAACAACAACAATTGCAGCAGCAAATTCAAGAAAGCTTAGAAGAAATCAAACAGAGCACCGAACAAAAAAATGAGCTTTCTCCATTGGATCAAGAATTACTCGACAAACAAGCTTTACTCGAAGAACTACTCAAAGAGGTAATGGACGATGAATTGAAGGCCTTACTCGAGCAATTGGAAGCGCTGTTGAAAGAACAAAATAAAGAACAAGCAAAAGATAAAATGAATCAGCTAGAACAATCTACTGAGGATATGAATAAACAACTTGATAGAAGTTTAGAATTACTTAAAAAAATGCAGGTTAATGAACGCATAGATGATCTGGAAAAGGAACTCAATGCATTGGCAAAAGAACAAGAAAATTTAAAAGAAGAGAACCAGTCTCTATCAAAAGAAGAACTGCTTAAAAAACAGACTGAACTGAATGAAAAATTTGAGGAAATTAAGAAAGAACTCAATGAAATTCAAGAGTTAAATAAAGATCTAATGAAGTCTTTAGATTTAGAAGGTTTAGATGCACTTGAGCAACAAATTTCTGAAGACTTGAAAGGAGCACAACAAGAAATTTCCGATGGTAAAAATAAAAAGGCAGGTGAAAAACAGAAATCTGCTGCAGACGGTATGAAATCGATGGCTGCCCAAATGAATGCCAAACAAAATCAATCCAATAAACAACAGCAAGAAGAAGACATGGAGAGTCTAAGGGCTATTTTAGAAGGTCTTATTACACTTAGTTTGGATCAAGAAAAGACACAACTACAATTTACTAAAATCAGCACGAAAGACCCGCTTTATAGAAAACTAGGGAGGCGCCAACAACGTATCAACGACGACACCAAAATAATCAGAGATAGTCTACTTGCTTTGGCTAAACGCCAGCCAAAAATTGCAACCTTTATAGATGCTGAACTATCAACGATAGAAACCCAACAAAAATTGGCAATAGAGGCTATTGATGATCACCAAAAAAAGGAGCTCGAAAAGCACCAACAAAAGGTAATGACCTCCTACAATAATTTGGCTTTACTCTTAAATGAAGCTTTGCAATCTATGCAACAGCAAATGAATTCACAGATGCAAGGAAACGGCAGCTGCGATAATCCCGGTAAAGGAAGGCCTAAGTCAGGTCAATCGATGTCTTCTGGGGATATGAAAGAAATGCTTAAAAAGCAATTAGAACAAATGCAAAAAGGCGCAAATCCTGGAGGAAATAAGCCCGGCGACAAACCTGGTTCGGCTCCTGGTACACAGGGCCAGCCTGGACAGGGTCTACCTGGTCTGAGTTCCAAAGAACTGGCTAGAATGGCTGCTGAGCAAACCGCTATACGTCAGCGTTTGGAGCAGTTAAAACAAGAATTAAATAAAGAAGGCAAAGGCTTAGGTAATCAACTTAATCCACTCTTAAAAGAGCTAGAAGAGCAGGAGAAAGAATTGTTATTGAAACGCGTTAATCCACAAACTATTCAGCGACAAAAAGAAATATTAACCCGTCTTCTGGAAAGCGAAAAGGCACTTATGCAAAGGGGTTATGAAGAAAAGCGTGAATCGAATTCAGCAAAAGATATTGAAAAAGGTAACCAAATTCGATTTGAGGCGTACAAAAAGTCGAAATGGAATGAAATTGAACAGCTTAAATCGTTAGATCCTGCCTTACAAATCTATTATAAGCAGCGCTCCGATAGCTATTTAAATCAATAAGTTCCCGATTTATTTGATATGAAAGAAGGTTTTACGGTAGTAAAAGAAGTGATTTTATCATCTGATTATCAGTCACTTATAGAAGTAGAGAGTTTAGTAGGTTCAGTTTGTGAAGACTTCGGTGTTCAAACTGACGCTTTTGGAAATGTGCTCATAGCAGTTTCAGAAGCAGTTAACAATGCCATTCAGCATGGCAACAAAGAAAACACAGACGCGAAAGTTTATGTACAAGTCGCTACTGATCCTACCCATTTTTGTATTCAGGTTAAGGACGAAGGAAAAGGGTTTGCTTTTCAAGACTTGCCCGACCCTACTGCGCCAGAGAACTTATTGAAAGATAGTGGTCGTGGTGTATTCTTAATGCAGAATTTAGCCGATGAGGTTGAGTTCATACACGCTGGAAACACGGTTAATCTTTATTTTCATAAATGATTTCTATTGTAAACCTAGGTGTAGACCTGCCGGTATTTTTAAAAAAAAACGACCTTAAAAAGTTTGCCAAAGAAATCTGTCTACTAGAATCAAAAGCTGCGGGCGATCTTAGTTTTGTATTCACAGATGATGATTATTTACTCGAGGTTAATAAACAGTATTTGCAGCACGATTATTACACAGATGTAATCACGTTTGATTATTCTGTTGGCAACGTTGTATCCGGAGATATTATGATATCATTAGAGCGCATTCGCGACAATGCACAGCAACTAAGTAATGCGTTCGAGTCTGAATTTTTTCGTGTTTGTTTTCATGGTGTGCTGCATTTGTGCGGCTATAAAGACAAATCCAATGCCGATGAAAAAGCGATGCGTGCTAAAGAAGATTATTATTTAAAGATGTTTGTTTCACGTGAAACAAACCAATCTTAAAAAACATTGTTTCACGTGAAACACATTTTCTAATGTTACCTAAATACGATGTAATTGTTGTTGGTGCTGGTCACGCTGGTTGCGAAGCCGCAAATGCTGCCGCACGCATGGGCAGCAAAGTGTTATTGGTTACAATGAACATGAACACAATTGCCCAGATGAGCTGTAATCCGGCCATGGGTGGCGTAGCTAAAGGTCAAATAGTTCGAGAAATTGACGCGCTAGGCGGTGGTTCTGGTATTGTAAGCGATAAAAGCGCTATTCAGTTTAGGATGCTTAACCGATCAAAAGGCCCGGCTATGTGGTCTCCAAGAACCCAAAATGACAGGGTCTTGTTTTCATTAGAATGGCGCTATTTATTAGAGCAAAACCCAAATGTAGATTTCTGGCAGGACATGTGTGTAGGCATTATTGTTCAGCAAAATAAAGTAGTTGGCGTAGAGCTTGCAATGGGCACAAAAGTATACGCAGCATCTGTGGTACTTACGAACGGCACGTTTTTAAACGGGCTAATCCATCTTGGAGAAAAACAGTTTGGTGGAGGACGGGCAGGAGAAAAAGCCGCTGTGGGCCTTACCGAATCACTGGTTCGTTTGGGTTTTGAGGCAGGTCGAATGAAAACAGGAACACCTCCACGGGTGGATGGCCGCAGCTTGGATTATTCCAAAATGGAAGTACAAGACGGAGATGAAAATCCATCTAAATTCAGTTATTCAAACACGAGTGCATTACAAACTCAGCTTCCTTGCCACATCACTTACACTAATGAAAAAACCCATGATTTATTGCGCACAGGTTTTGACCGTTCACCAATGTTTAACGGCGCAATCAAAAGCAGTGGACCAAGATATTGCCCAAGCATAGAAGATAAAATATCGCGTTTTGCAGACAGAGATCGACACCAAATCTTTGTCGAACCAGAAGGTTGGAATACGGTAGAAATCTATGTAAATGGGTTCAGCACATCCTTACCAGAAGAGGTACAGTATGAAGCTATGAAAACAATCCCGGGTTTCGGAAACGTCAAGATGTTCAGGCCGGGATACGCAATAGAATACGATTATTTTCCACCAACGCAATTGAAGCACTCCTTAGAAACCAAGTTGATAGACAACTTGTTTTTTGCAGGACAAATCAACGGCACCACGGGTTACGAAGAAGCAGCTTGCCAAGGCTTAATTGCCGGCATCAATGCCCATAACAAAACAACAGGAAAGGACGCGTTTATTTTATCCAGGAGCGAAGCATATATTGGTGTGTTGATAGACGATTTAATCACGAAAGGAACCAATGAGCCCTATCGTATGTTTACAAGCCGGGCAGAATTTAGAATTTTATTGCGTCAGGATAATGCAGATGAGCGCCTCACACCTCTCGGTTATGAAATCGGCTTAGCAGACCAGGAAGCTTTAAACAAAGTACAGAAAAAGCAAGCGCTGACCGCCTCATTGAAATCCATATTGCGCCAAACTGGAATTGGTCCAAACGACGCAAATCCTTTGCTTATACGAAAAGAATCTGCCCCAATAAACCAGCAGGTGAAGGCCAGTTCTTTGTTAACGCGCCCTCATATTTCTCTTGAAGACCTTCAAGAAATGAGTGAGCACATTGCGGCATCTGTTGCACAAATAGCACAACAAGATGCGCTAGCTGTAGAGCAGGCCGAAATACTTTTGAAGTACGAAGGTTATATAGAACGCGAACAAGAACAAGTTCAAAAACACCAACGACTCGAATCATTAGCGCTCTCGCCAACGATGGATTATTCCCAAATCAAAAGCTTGAGTATTGAGGCTAAAGAAAAACTGTCTAAAATCAAACCAGCTACTATCGGACAGGCAGCCAGGGTATCTGGTGTATCTCCAAGCGATATTTCTGTCCTTTTAGTACACCTTGGGCGCTAAAAAACAATTTTAAAGCGATTTAAGACGCTTTTTTCAAGCCTTAAAGGAAAACACCCATTAAACACCACGAAACACGCTTAGAATAGACCAAATTTTAACTATTTTTAGCACATGCAAGAGCGTTTGGTAATTTTTATAGATAGTGTTCATCCAATTTTGGAACAGAGACTAACACAGGCTGGATTTATTTGCGAACGTCATTTTAAAACAACTTTTGAAGAACTCACCAAAATTCTGCCAAACGCATATGGGTTGGTGCTACGTTCACGGTTTACCATCGACGCTGCTTTTTTAGCACATTGCCCTCAACTCAAATTCATAGCCCGTTCCGGATCAGGCTTGGAAAACATAGATAGACAAACCTGTGAATTCAAACAAATTCGCCTTTACAATTCACCTGAAGGAAATCGGAATGCAGTAGCAGAGCACGCGCTTGGAATGCTTTTAAGCCTTTTAAATAAACTGAATAAAGCCGATAAAGAAGTTCGGTCTGGGATATGGAATCGAGAACAAAATAGGGGTGAAGAGCTGGATGGAAAAACAGTTGGTATAATTGGTTACGGTAATAATGGTGCGGCGTTTGCCAAAAAGCTGAGGGGTTTTGATGTCAAGGTATTGGCGTTCGATAAATACAAATCGGGTTTTGGAGATCACTTTGTACAGGAATGCACATTAGAAGCTATTCAGCAACAAGCAGATATTTTGAGTTTTCATATCCCTCAAAATAAAGAAACCAAATATTTATTTAATCAAGAATTTTTGCAGCAAATGCAAAAGCCCTTCTATTTATTGAATCTGTCTAGGGGAAAAATCGTTGATACCGAGGCGTTGATTCGTGGGTTACAACTTGGTCGAATTAAAGGTGCTGGGCTCGATGTTTTGGAATACGAGCAAAAAAGTTTTGAAGCGTTTTTTGATAGAGAAATGCCACCTGCATTTCAAGCGCTGATTCAACAAGAAAATGTTGTGCTTACCCCTCATGTAGGTGGCTGGACAACAGAGAGTTACGTTAAACTTAGTAGTGTTTTGGCCGATAAGATATTGGCCGATGAAAACGCTTAGTTTTCTGACCAATCATCCATAAAACGATCGAGTTCACGACGGTCTTTTTTTGTAGGTTTCCCATCTGTTTGACGGTAATTATTTTGCGCTTGCTGATAAGCTTTAAACTTTTCTATTTCTTCAGGGTCAGTAATATCTGAGATAAAATCTTTTACAAGTGGTGCGCCAACGCGTTTTTCGAGTCCCGCAAGAATTTGATATTTGAATTTCGCGTTGTGCTTTAAAATAGTAATGATATCACCAATTTTGATTTCGCGAGATGGTTTAATAAGTGAATCATTGATGAGCACTTTACCCTTATTGATCAATTCAGTTGCTTGTGAACGCGTTTTAGATAAGCGCACAGCCCATAAATATTTATCTAAGCGGATTTTCATTGCGGATTTTCTTTGGAAGCCCGTTGTAGACCAACAGATACGAGTCGTCGATGAGCTCTTTGAGAAGTTGGTTGTCAACATCACTAAAGAGTTGTACAGTATTCCAGTGTTTGTGATTCATGTGAAACCCCGGACGCACCGCATGGTGTGTTTCGCGTAAAAGCAACGCTTTTTCTGGATCACATTTTAAATTAATCGCATCTGGCTGTTCGACGTCAATAAGCGCAAACATTTTGCCGTACACCTTAAATACGAGTGTTTTGTGGTCAAACGGAAAGTGTTCGGTCACGCCTGGTTTTTGAGTACAAAAGAGATAAATCTCTTCTATGTTCATTTGTTAGGCAATGATGGGATTTGGTTGGCCTAAGTTTTTGAGCATTTTGGTGTGCTCAGCAAGCGCCTGAACAAAAGTTTGGTATGAGTGGTAGGGCAATTGGTATTCCTTTGCCGTTTGTTCAACAATTTTTGAAATTTTGTTGTAATGAATATGGCAAATAGATGGAAAAAGGTGGTGTTCTACTTGGTAATTTAAACCCCCAACATACCATGAAAATAATTTGGCTTTTGGTGCAAAATTAGCGGTGTTGTACAATTGATTTACAGCCCAATCTGCTTCGACAACACCAGAGTCATTCGGCATAGGATAGGTTGAAGTAGGAACAACGTGAGCCGGCTGGAAAATCATGGCAAGAATGAGACCGCAAATGAATTGCATCATTAAAAAGCCGAGAACGTTGGTTAACCATGAAGCTCCGCCAAAATACATAGGTAAGAATAAGAAAATGCCTGTGTAGATCACCTTGAATAAAATGATCCTGAACATGTGTTGGGCCATAGTAACACCTTGCGCTTCTACCAATCCTTTTTTATGGTAACGGAAAGCTTGTTGGAAGTCTTTTGTTAGGTACCAAAAAAGGGTCATTGTTCCGTAGAAAAACCAAGCATATAGGTATTGAAATTTATGGATTGAGTGGTATTCGGAGTGTGGTGAAAAACGCAACATAAACACCGGCGGGTCAATGTCTTCGTCGTGGTCGGTAACATTGGTGTAGGTGTGGTGCAATACGTTGTGTTGGATACGCCAGTTACGGGCACTTCCACCTAATAAAATCATAACGTTGCTAACGAGGGTGTTTACCCATTCTTTGCGAGAATATGCGCCATGGTTGGCATCGTGCATAACGGATAAACCCACACCAGCCATGCCAAAACCCATCACAAACCACAAGCCGTAATAGGCAAGAGTTGGAAGTTCTTGCCAAAATAGAAATCCATAAGGCGTCATAAAAAGCGCCAACAATGCAAAGGTTTTAAACACCATTGCTGCATTAGCGGTCTTTGAGATGTTGTTTTCTTTGAAATAGGCGTTTACTCTGGACTTGAGTGTTTTATAGAATTCTGAATTGTGTTCTTTAGAGAACTGAACGGGTGAATAGGTCATTTAGCAAGATTAGGTAACAAAGTTAAGGAATAAAAGCAGTAAATGTCGAAATAGGCATTTAATTCATTTATGACAAACCTTGAAGCGCACAAAGTTTGTTGTAATGATTGTTTTGTGCTAGCAATTCAGTGTGCTTACCTTTTTCCACTACAGCGCCTTTGGACAAGACAATAATTTCATCCGCATTGCGCACCGTGGAAAGACGGTGTGCGATCACAAAAGACGTTCGGTTCTCCATGAGTTTTTCAAGTGCTTGCTGTACAAGATGTTCGGAGGCAGTATCCAGAGCAGACGTGGCTTCGTCTAAAATGAGAATAGCAGGGTCTTTGTAAACAGCCCTAGCAATAGCAATGCGTTGTTTTTGACCGCCAGACAATTTATTGCCACGTTCTCCAAGTATGGTGTCGTAACCATTTTCTAACTCCATGATAAAGTCATGCGCGTTTGCCACTTTGGCAGCGGCAATTATTTTATCCAGATCGACAGTTGTTTGACCAAAAGCAATATTTTCTGCAACGGTCAGGTTAAACAAAAAGGATTCTTGACTAACCACTCCAATTAAATTGCGCAGTGCTGAAACCTTTAGTGTGCGGATGTCTTTACCATCGATTAAAATGGCGCCAGAACCCACGTCATAAAAACGAAGCAGTAAATCCATTAAAGTAGATTTGCCGCTGCCCGACTCACCGACAATTGCCACTAAACTACCTTTTTTAACCTCCCAATTTAATTGATTCAGCACAGGCTGATCTTCGTAAGCAAAAGTCACATTTTGAAAGGCAATTGAATTATTAAATTCTTTCACCTCTTCACTTTTGGGCATATCTACTATCGGGTCAACAGCATTGAGTAAACTATTGATGCGGTCCTGTGAAGCCTGTGCTTTGGTCATGTTGGCCATATTGTTTGACACGCTTTGAATGGGCCGCAGAAATTGAGAAAATACAATAATGTAAGTCAGGAAGACCTCGCCGGTTAGGCCGATGCCTTCACCACTTAAAATGAGGCGACCACCAAAAAAGACGAGCGCCAACAATACTGTTGCGCCCAAAGTTTCATTGACTAGAGGCGAAAGGTCGCGCTTGCGAAAAACCCGCGTCGCTAACTTTTGGTGTTGACTGTTTTGTTCGCGAAATTGTGCAGCAATGAAAGGTATTGCATTGAACGCTTTGATGACCCGAACGCCGCCTAAATTTTCATCCATAGAGGCGTATAAAAACCCGAGTTGTTCTTGGGTTTTTTTGGCGGTTCGCTTCAAGCTTTTGCCTATTCTGGAAATCACGAATGCCGATATAGGCAACAGTAGCAAGGCCGTCAGTGTGAGTTGAGGGCTCATGTAAATTAATGTAACCAAGTTGATTAGAATAGCAAGGGGCTCCCTAAAAACCAATTCTAAAAGACTGACGACAGCAACTTCGATTTCGTTGACATCGCTGTTCATTCTAGCCATCAGATCGCCTTTTTTTTCATTACTGTGGTAAGCTAAAGGCAGGCATAAGGACTTTTCAAAGAGCGCAGAACGAATGTCGCGAACGACGGTCATGCGCAATTGAGATTGTGTCCATACAGCACCGTAGCGAAAAATGTTTTTCAGTAAGAAAGCGAGAAAGACACTTACACAAACAAATAATAGCGCAGCCTTGGGGTCCGATTTCACTAAAATCGACATTTGATAATTATAGACGTCTTGCACAAAATCAACTATTCCAGACAAACCATTTTGCCAATGTGGTTTTTGAACTACAGGTAAATCTTCGGGCCGCTTGAATATGAGTTGCAATATGGGCACAAAAAGAACAAGGGACAGTAAATTAAATATGACAAACAATAAATTAAAAAGGATTGTTGCCCAAGCAAGCCCCTTGTATTTAAAAGTGTATCGATATATTTCTTTGTAATAAGACATTAATACAAAGATACATTTTTGTTGACAAGAGGGCTTGCACCTCAAGTATTCTTACCTTTGCAACATGAGTTCTATTCGTCAACAAAAAATAGAGGCTGTTATTCAGGCTGAATTAGCTACTTTTTTCCAAAGACAAGCAAGCGACATTTGTCTCGGTTCAATGGTTTCTGTAACTGTAGTTCGCATTACTTCTGATTTGAGCTTAGCCCGAATCTATTTAAGCATCTTTGCCGGCCCCGACAAACAAGTTGTTTTGGAGAATATCCAAGCCAATCGCGGAAAAATTCGTTTAGAAGTTGGCAAACGCCTTAAAAATCTCCGAAAAATTCCCGATTTGGTTTTTCACATTGACGATTCTCTTGATTACGCTCATAAAATAGACGAACTTCTTAAGAAATAAACGATTAAATCCGCGTTTTACATAGCGAAACGATACCTTTTTAATCGATCCAAACGATCAATTGTCCGCATTATTTCTCGTATATCTGTTGTGGGGATTGCCGTATGTGTTGCCGCAATGGTCATTCTTCTTTCGGCATTCAATGGCATCGAACAAATGGTGTCCAAGCTGTATACTTCTTTTGATGCGCCAATTACGATTCAACATCAAAATCGCAAAACATTTTTTGTGAGTCAATTAGACCTGAAAAAAATGGCGAAAATCGAAGGGCTTACTTTTTTGAGTAAAGAACGCGAAGAATTGGTGGTGGTGCGCAAAAAACAGCGCTGGGTCAATGCTACCTTACACGCTGTGGACCCTGTGTTTTTTAGAGAAGCAAATGTTGCCAAGCATTTGATTAATGGTGTTGGTTCAGGCGCTTTTTCACAGCCAACTTCGGTTTTTTTAGGAGCAGATCTTTTTTCCAAACTAAAATTAGGCCTTGACTCAGACCAAAACGATGTGCTTATTTATGCGCCAAAACAAAAGTTGCGCATTCGGCTCGGCAGCAATCCTTTTCAAACCAAGCAATTTTTTGTTGCGGGCGCCCTCAACTACAATCAAGAACTCAACGGAACGGCGCTATTATGCAATTTCGATGCAGTTACAGATCTCTTTGACCAACAAGGCGCCCTCACCAGGGTTAACATTTATGTTTCAACTAATGCAAATCTTTCCAAGGTACAAGCAGATGTACAAAAGGTGGTTGGCAAACACTTTAAAGTACAAACGCAATTTCAAAAGAATGAGTTGATTTACAAAACCAGTCAGTCTGAGCGCTTGGTGGTTTTTATCATTTTGCTTTTCGTTTTTGTATTGGCTTCGTTTAATTTAATAGCTGCTCTCACGATGCTTATCCACGAGAAACAAGGCAATCTCGAAATTTTAAGAGCCATGGGAATGGGTGCAACGTCTCGGTTTTTAGTGTTCTTTTTTGAGGGCCAGTTGTTGGTTTTTCTCGGGGTGTTGTTGGGGCTGTTTTTGGGCTTACTCCTTTGTTGGACGCAGCAAACTTTTGGCTGGTTAATCGTGCCAGGTGCCAATGTGCCATTTCCAATTGTTTACAAAGCCAGTGACTTTTTAAGCATATTTCTCGCCTCCAGTATTTTAGGATTTCTATTTACCTATTTTCCTGTGCGCTTTTTGCTCCCCAAGCAATAGGTAGGCAGAAGCAAAATAATTTTGGTTTTGCAGGGCTATTCAAATAAAATCTCGTATATTTGCGCCCGAATTTAAAAGACAAATGATGTCATCAATCAAAGGAAAAATCTCTCAAGTAATCGGTCCAGTTGTAGACGTCCGATTTGAGCGCGGCACAGCGCTACCCAACATCTATGATGCTTTGGAAGTATACAAAACAGACGGTTCGCGCGTTGTTTTGGAGGTTCAGGCACACGTTGGTGAAAATGCAATTCGTGCGATTTCAATGGATTCCACCGACGGCTTTACCCGCGGAATGGAAGTAGTTGCCACAGGTATTCCGATTAAAGTTCCAACAGGCGAGCGCATCAAAGGTCGTTTGTTTAATGTTGTTGGTGAAGCAATTGACGGCATTAATACAATGGATAATGTGGAAGGTTTGCCTATCCACCGCGAGGCGCCAAAATTCGACCAGTTGTCTACGGCAACTGAAATTCTTTTTACCGGAATCAAAGTAATTGACCTTATCGAACCTTATGCGAAAGGTGGTAAAATTGGTCTTTTTGGAGGTGCGGGTGTAGGAAAAACAGTACTAATCCAAGAATTGATTAATAACATTGCAAAAGGCCACGGAGGTCTTTCTGTATTTGCAGGTGTAGGTGAGCGTACCCGTGAAGGGAACGACTTACTTCGCGAAATGCTTGAGTCAGGCATTATCAAATACGGTAATGAATTCATGCATTCTATGGAAGAAGGCGGCTGGGATCTTTCTAAAGTTGACCTCAACGAAATGAAAGAATCGAAAGCGACCTTCGTTTTTGGTCAAATGAACGAGCCTCCAGGAGCCCGTGCTCGTGTTGCGCTTTCAGGCCTTACTATTGCCGAGTACTTCCGCGACGGCGATGGTGAAGGACAAGGAAAAGACATCCTTTTCTTTGTTGACAACATCTTCCGCTTTACACAAGCAGGTTCTGAGGTGTCTGCACTACTTGGACGTATGCCTTCTGCTGTAGGTTATCAGCCTACATTGGCTACCGAAATGGGTGCCATGCAAGAGCGCATTACCTCAACTAAAAATGGTTCAATTACATCGGTTCAAGCGGTTTACGTACCTGCCGATGACCTTACCGACCCGGCTCCAGCAAACACATTTGCTCACCTTGATGCCACAACGGTATTGTCTCGTAAAATTGCCGAGCTTGGTATCTATCCAGCTGTAGATCCACTTGACTCAACTTCTCGTATTCTTACACCAGAAATTGTAGGTGAAGAACACTACGCTTGTGCACAACGCGTGAAAGTAACCTTGCAGCGCTACAAAGAATTGCAAGATATTATTGCCATTCTCGGTATGGACGAGCTTTCAGAAGAAGATAAAATGGTTGTTCACCGCGCACGACGCGTGCAGCGTTTCTTGTCTCAGCCATTCCACGTTGCTGAGCAGTTTACCGGAATCCCTGGTGTTTTAGTTGATATCCAAGATACCATCAAGGCGTTCAACGATATCCTCGACGGTAAATACGATCAATATCCAGAAGCTGCCTTCAACCTCAAAGGTGGAATCGAGGACGTTATTGCTGCTGGTGAAAAAATGTTAGCTGAAGCTTAATTATGCTATTAGAAATCATCACTCCCGAAAAAAGCCTATTCAAAGGCGAAGTGAACAGCGTTAGTTTGCCTGGTCTTGACGGTGTGTTTCAAGTATTGAATCATCACGCACCTATCATTTCTTCTTTGAAAAGCGGCGAGTTGCGATTCGAAGCAGCCAATACTGTTGAAGCCACTGAATTCCTACAGGTTTCAGGAACTGCTGTTAGCGTTCAAATCAAAGGGGGAGTTGCTGAACTCAACAACCAAAAACTCATCGTTTTAGCTGAGTAAACAATACGAAACAAATACACAAAAAGGGATTGGGTCAACCACTCCCTTTTTTTATGAAGTTTTCCGCAAAAGATTGCGTATTTTCGTTTAACTAAATGACTACCACTTCAAAATTAGATCTTCAAAACATCCCGCGCCATGTTGCCTTTATCATGGATGGCAACGGACGCTGGGCTAAAAGCAAAGGGCAGCACCGATTATTTGGCCATGCGGCTGGTGTTGAATCTGTCAAGGAAATCATCAAAACTGCGCGCGAACTAGGAATTGCCTACCTCACTATGTATGCGTTTTCCACTGAAAACTGGGCGCGTCCAAGTGAAGAGGTAGAAGGCTTAATGAATTTGTTGGTAGAAGCCATTTCAAATGAAGTCGATGAAATGCATCAGAATGGCGTTCGTTTATTAACCATTGGCGACATCAAAGGATTACCTGGAAACTGTTATCAGTCTCTGCAAGATGCAATGCAACGAACAAAAGACAACCGCGCACTAACCCTTGTACTTGCTCTCAATTACTCTGCACGCCAAGAAATTTTACACGCCGCACTCAGAGCCCACGATTTACTACAAAGCGGTTCAGTTTCAGCCGGAGAATTGACAGAAACAACATTCTCTAGTTTATTAAACACTAAAGATATTCCTGACCCCGAGTTACTCATTAGAACCAGCGGCGAATGCCGCATTAGTAACTTTTTGCTTTGGCAATTGTCTTATACAGAGTTGCTATTTACGGATACCCATTGGCCAGATTTCAGACGCGATGCACTTATAGATGCAATTGCGAATTACCAGAAGCGCGAAAGAAGGTTTGGCATGGTTTCAGAACAAATTCAAACAACTAAATGAAGAAATTAATTTTGGCATTATTTCTGGGTGCAACAAGTATAATTTGGTCTCAGACACCAAGTAGTCTTGGTGCGCTCACATTTGATTATGCGAACCCGCAAACCTTTGAAATCGGGCCTATTCGTGTTATTGGTGCCGACAACTATGACCATCAAGCAATTAAACTCATTGCAGGGTTGCGCACGGGTCAAAAAATAACATTACCAAGCCAACAAATCAACAAAGCCATTCAAAATCTTTGGGCAGAAGGTCTTTTTTCGGATGTAGCCATTTATGCCGAAAAAGAGATTTCTGGTGTGGTTTATATGGTAATTGAACTGAGTCCAAGACCTAAACTTTCTAAATTTAGATTTGAGGGCATCAATAAACGAGAGGCTGATAAACTTCGGGAAGAAATCAGTTTGTATGCTGGAAAAACCATTACCGAAAACTTGGTTTTTGAAACGAAAAGTAAAATCAGGGGCTATTACCGCGATAAAGGATTTTATTATGCCAAGGTCAATATCAATCGCCAACAAGACACCCTCATCAATAACTCTGAAATATTTGTTATTCAAATTGATAAAGGCATTAAAATAGGCATCAAAGAAATCGAATTTGTGGGTGTCACTTCTGTGCCTATTTGGAAGCTTCGAATGGCCATGAAAGACACCAAACAAAAAGGGCCACAACGCATTTTTAAGCGCTCTAAATACACAGAGAGTAGCTATGCCACAGATAAAAAGGCGCTGATGGCTAAATTTAATGCTGAGGGCCTCCGCGACGCTTCAATTATCAAAGACACCGTCTACATGCTCGATCAAAAGAACATGAAAATCCGCATTGAAATTAGCGAAGGCGAAAAGTACTATTTTGGCGATATCGAATGGATTGGCAACGCTAAATACAGATCGAGTTTCTTGGATACTGTTTTGGGCATCAAGCCAGGTGATTTATACAACAAAGATTTGTTTAATCAGCGTTTGTATGGAAATGGCGATGGCCGTGATATCTCTTCCTTGTACATGGACCGTGGTTATTTGTTTTTTCAAATTCAACCAGTAGAAACAGGTGTTGCGGGCAATAGAATCAATCACCAAATCCGTATTATTGAAGGCAAAGAAGCGCATATTGGCGTGGTTACTATTCGCGGCAATACCAAAACCAATGACCATGTTATTTTGCGCGAGATACGCACCAAGCCAGGTGACTTATTTAACAAAGCCGACATCATGCGTACGCAGCGCGAACTTGCGCAACTTGGCTTCTTTGACGAGCAAGGTTTTCAAGTGAACCCACAGCCCAATCCTGCAAACGGCACCGTCGACATCGAGTATGTCGTGGTTGAAAAATCCAGTGATCAAATTGAACTTTCAGGCGGTTATGGTGGTGCCGGCCCAAACACTTCGGGTCGGGTAATTGGAACGCTAGGATTGTCATTTAACAACTTTTCTACAAAGAATTTTTTCAAAAAAAATGCCTGGAGTCCGCTCCCAGGTGGCGATGGCCAGCGCTTGACTATCCGTGCTCAGTCTACAGGTCGCTTTTATCAAGGGTATAATTTCTCATTTACAGAGCCATGGTTAGGGGGTAAAAAACCAAACTCCTTGACTTTCTATATCACCAACTCTTCTATTTCTACAAATGGATTGCTGCGCTCTAATGCCAATTACAACGGCATTTCTATTTCTGGCGCAGGTATTGCAATGGGACGCCGTAAAAAATGGCCAGATGATTATTTTGTAGCCAATTACGAGCTCTCGTATATGTATTACGATGTACAGCAATATTCTTTTTTCCCGTTGTTTCAAAATGGTTATGCCAATGACATCTCTTTGAAATACACCTTGCAGCGCAGTTCCGTGAGCGCGCCAATATATCCACAAAACGGATCCAACTTTACTTTTTCAGCTAAGGCAACAGCGCCCTATTCACTTTTTGAGAAGGATAAAGATTATTCAAGCATGACGCAGCAAGAGCGCTACAAATACCTGGAATATTTCAAACTCAAATTTACTGGGGAATGGTACACACCGCTTAGTGCCGATAAAAAACTCGTTTTGATGTCGCGTTTTGGATTTGGCTACATGGGTGCATACAACAAAGCAAAGGGCATCTCTCCTTTTGATCGTTTCATTATGGGTGGTAGCGGACTTACCGGCATGGGTGCCAACCAAATAGGGGGCCGAGAAATTATTGCACTGCGCGGCTATGAAGACCAAAGTGTTTCGTCACCTGGTGGAGACCCGATAGTTGCAAAATACACGCTTGAATTGCGCTACCCTATCTCACTCAATCCGCAAGCAACCTTTTATGCGCTTTCTTTCTTGGAAGCCGGCAACACCTATCCGAGTTTTGATAAATTCAATCCGTTTAATGTCAAGCGAACTGCCGGTGTGGGAATTCGTGTTTTCTTGCCAATGTTTGGTATGTTGGGTCTGGACTACGGCTTTGGTTTTGATCAGCTCGACAGCTGGTCTTCTGGCCATGGCAAAGGCTCTGATTTAGACATTAAAGCAAAAGGGTACTATCCAAAACTCACGTTCACGATCGGTATGAACCTAGGAGAATTGTAGCTTTGACAATAAATTGGTAACTTCGTCGTTCTTAGCACGCAAATGAAACACATGAAATACCTTCTTTTACTTGTTTTGGTTTTTGGCATGCGATTTGTCAGTGCTCAGACCTACGCGTTTATAGATTCTGACTATATTTTAGAAAATGTTCCAGAATACACAGAAGCCAAAGAACGCCTAGACAAAATGGCCGAGCGCTGGACCAAAGAAATCGAAGAGCGCTACGCCACTATCAAAGACCTCAAAAGCAACTACGACAGAGAAGAGGTCCTCCTTCCAAAAGAGGAGCGAGAAAAAAGAAAATTAGAAATAGAAAAGCTAGAACAAGAAGCCATTGACCTCCAAACACAACATTTTGGGGCTAATGGCGACTACTTTCAAAAGCGCCAAGAACTTGTCAAACCCATTCAAGACCGTGTTTTTACGGCTATGAAAAAGGTAGCTAAACGAGAGGGATATGCTTTTGTTTTTGATAAAGCCAATCAAAGTAACTTGCTCTATGCAGAAAAAGAATTCGATATCTCAGATGAGGTACTCGAAGAAATGGGAATAACTAAATAAATATAACAAATGAAAAATGTATTACTAGGTCTGTTTGTAGCTATAGGTTTTAGCACTTTTGCCCAGACTAAAATCGGACACGTAGACTCTCAAAAATTACTCGATACTTTGCCTTCTCGCGATATAGCTATCAAAAAATTGGATTCAATGAAAACTGCTGGCATGCAAGAATTGCAATTGATGGATGCCGATTTTCAGAAAGCTTACCAAGATTACATCACCTATCAAGCGAGTAAGTCTCCAGCCGAGCGTCAAATCATTGAAGGCCGTCTAATGCAAAAACAACAAATGCTAGAGGCCACTCAAGCTTCTCTTGAAGAAGGTTTAGCTATCATGAGCGAAGAACTCAACAAACCGATTTTAGACCGTGTTGAAAAAGCAATAGAAATTGTAGCTGAACGCAAGAAATTAAATTACGTTATTGATGTATCTGCAACCTTGTATTCTAAAGGTGGCATCGATATTACCAACGAAGTCATCGTCGAGCTTTTATTGCTCGATGCCGCCGCAAAAAAGTAAACACCTTTTTTGGTATTCAAAAAGGGCAACCAATGGTTGCCCTTTTTTCGTTAGTTTTGAATGGTGAAAATACAAGGTCCTATAGGTGTTTTTGATTCCGGATACGGCGGCTTAACCGTTTTGAAAGAACTTACAAAGGCGTTGCCAAACCACGACTTTGTTTATTTTGGAGACAACGCGCGGGCACCATATGGCAACCGGTCTTTTGATGTTGTTTACGAGTTTACACTCGAAGCCGTAAAGTTTCTATTTGATCAGGGCTGCCCATTAGTCATTTTAGCTTGCAATACAGCCTCTGCAAAAGCGTTGCGCACGATTCAACAAAAAGATTTGCCTCAAATGGCGCCAAACAACCGCGTGCTTGGTGTTATTCGGCCGAGCGCCGAAGTACTCGGAGAGCTCACCAAAAGCGGCCATGTGGGTATTTTAGGAACGGTTGGCACTATTGCTTCCGATTCTTATCCAATAGAGCTGCATAAATTTGCACCCAAAACCCATGTACATCAACAGGCCTGTCCAATATGGGTGCCACTCATAGAAAATCAATTGCACTTGCATCCGGCCGGCCAGCAGTTTATTCATGAAGATATTGCGCGTCTTAGGGCACAAAATGATGCAATTGACACGATTTTATTGGCGTGTACGCATTATCCGGTATTGCAAACGCAAATTGAAGATATAGTAGGGGCGGGTGTACAAGTCATTCCACAAGGGCCAATTGTTGCTGAAAAATTAAAAACTTACTTAGAGGCTCATCCAGAAATAGAGGAGCGCTTGACTAAAAATGCAAGTTTGGCTTTCTACAGTTCGGAAAGCCCGCGCGTTTTCAACGAGAAGGCCGCTTATTTTTTAGGCAAAGAGGTAAATGCACAACACCATAGCTTTTAGTTGGCAGCCCGACTGAGCTCCATTAGCAGCTGTTCATTGAGCGCTTTTTGCAATTCGGGGTGTGCTGCATAATAGTCAAGACTTTTTTTAAAGGCTTGTCTTGATAAGTGTTCTTTTTTAAGTACGCTGTTTACAGATTTATCTAAGGCTTCTTTATATTGACTGGGCACCCCATATTTGCTTTGAAAATAGGTCTCAATAAGCGTAATTTCTTTGACAACAGCGCTCATTTTCTTTAATGGTAGAATACCTTTGGGCGTCTCTGTTGTCTGACAAGCACCCAACAACAGCAATAATAAGATCAGGCTAAAAGGTTTCATCGTGGCTCAAAAAGAAGACGTTGGCCTAGGCTACTTTCTATTATTTCTCCGTTGGCATAAACGCAATGGCCATTCACATAGGTGCTGTGGATTTGGTGCGAAAAAGTTTGGCCCTCAAAAGGCGACCAACCACATTTGTAGAGCAATTCTTGTTTGTTAACAGGTGCTCCGGGCTTAGGCGAAACCAACACTAAATCTGCGGCATAACCCTCGCGAATGTAGCCGCGGTTTTGAACTCGAAATAAAGTAGCAGGCGCATGGGCCATTTTCTCTACAACGCGTTCAATACTAATAAGCCCTTCTTTGGCTTTTTCAAGCATTGCTAATAGGGCATGTTGAACGAGCGGTCCGCCAGATGGCGCACTTGCATAGGGATTGTTTTTTTCTTCTATGGTGTGTGGCGCGTGATCAGTTGCGACGACATCTATGCGGTTGTCTAATAGAGCTTGCCAAATGCCGGCTCGGTCTTGGGCTGTTTTAACAGCTGGATTCCATTTGATGAAGTTACCCTTACTAGCGTAGTCCGCATCCGAAAACCACAAATGGTGAATACAGGCCTCAGCGGTAATCAACTTTTGTGCAAGTGGCAGTGTGTTGTCAAACAAGTTGGTTTCTTTTGCCGTTGAGATGTGCAAGACATGAAGTCGTGCGCCGTGCTTTTTTGCCAAGGCGACTGCCTTGGAGGAAGACAAACAACAGGCCTCCTCACTGCGTATGAGTGGGTGCGCATCAATCGGAATTTCTGCACCATATTTTTCTTGATAATAGGTGAAATTCGCACGAACGGTAGCTTCGTCTTCACAATGGGTGGCGATGAGTGCTCCCACACGAGAAAACAAGCCTTCTAGAACGCTTTCTTTATCGACAAGCATATTTCCTGTGGAAGAGCCCATAAACACCTTTACGCCGCAAATTTTAGAGGTGTCAGTTTTAAGCACCTCTTCTAGGTTGTCATTGGAGGCCCCCATGAAAAAAGAATAGTTGGCAATAGCACGCTGAGAGGCAATGTGGTATTTGTCTTCTAGTAATTCTTGAGTGAGTGCATTTGGAACCGTATTGGGCATTTCCATGAAGCTGGTAATGCCGCCAGCTACTGCCGCCCTTGATTCTGTATAAATATTTCCTTTGTGAGTAAGCCCCGGCTCTCTAAAATGGACTTGGTCGTCGATACAGCCCGGAAGAACATATAAGCCACTCGCGTCAATTTCATTTACTTGTTCTGTAACTGAAATGCTGGCGCCAATTTTTTGAATAATACCCGCAGAGAGCAGGATGTCGGCAACATAACTTTTGCCCTCGTTTATAATAGTGCCGTTTTTGATTAAGGTTTTCATTTCCATTTCATTTTGCGCATTTGCCAAACACCAAAGAATGCTTCTTTAAAAATACCTGTTGACATTTTTGAGTCACCTGCAATCCTATCGACAAAAGTGATGGGTATTTCTTTAACCCTGAAACCAAGTTTGATGGCTGCATATTTCATACATATTTGAAACGCATAGCCTTTGAAGGGAATCCGATCTAACGGAATGGAAGAAAGCACAATATTGCGATAGCATTTAAAGCCGGCGGTTGTGTCTTTGATATTGATAAGTAAAATGAGGCGGACGTACACACTTGCGAAATAACTCATGAGAATGCGTTTGGCCGGCCAATTGCGTACTTTACCGCCTTTTACATATCGAGATCCAATAGCACAATCTGCGCCTGCTTCGCAAGCGGCCACTAGCCGTGGCAAATCAGAGGGGTTGTGCGAGAAATCACAGTCCATTTCGATAATGTATGTGTAGTCTCTGCTCAATGCCCATTTAAAACCATGAATGTAGGCGGTGCCTAATCCAAGTTTTCCTGGTCGTTTTTCAAGAAACACCTCTGGGTGTTTTTCCATTAGCGCTTCGATCAAATCTGCGCTTCCGTCAGGAGAATTGTCGTCGATAAAAAGAAGGTGATATCCTTGTTGCAGCCCTAGAATGCTATCGACCATTTTGCCGATGTTTTCGCGTTCGTTGTAGGTCGGAATAATAATGAGGGTTCGCGGGCTAGCCATATCTATATAGGAACGAAATTAGCGAAGAAAAGTGACAAAAAAAAACCGCCTCGAGGGCGGTTTCATTATTTGTGAGAAGGGTTTATGCTTCTTCTTCTTCGTCGTCATCGCCGGCGTCGGCACCTTTAACAGCACCACGAGCCATTTTGACAGCAACAACTACTGCGTTTGCAGGGTCAAGGAACTTAACTCCTGGGATTTCAATGCTGCTTACGCGAATCGACTGACCAATACGAAGTTTGGTGATGTCGAGTGTGATTGCGTCTGGCAATGCACTTGGCAAACCAACGCATTGTAATTGACGGAAAACGGTCATGAGTTTACCACCAGCCATAACACCACGAGAAGAACCAGTGATGCGAACAGGTAATTTAACACGAACCTCTTTGTTCTCATTGAGCTCATAGAAATCTACGTGCTGAATGGTATCTTTGGTTGGGTGTTGTTGTAATTCACGGATGATGCCAACTGCTTTTTTGCCTTCGATATCGAGTGCCACCTGAAATACATCAGGAGAAAAAACGATTTTGTCAATGGCTGTTCGCTTTACTGCGAAGTGAGTTTGCTCACCTTGTCCGTAAAGCACACAAGGAACTAGGCCTGCATTACGCAAAGCCGCAGCATCCTTCTTCCCTACGTTCGCTCGGAGCGAACCGCTCAAATGTGCTGTTTTCATGTTATATATTAATTTAAGAGATTACAAAATGTGAACTAATCGATTCGTTGTTGACCAAACGTTTGATGACATCTGCAAAGAGGTCGGCAACACTCAAGACGCGAATTTTATCGCTTTGTTGTTGCAAAGGAATGGTGTCGGTAACGATGAGTTCGGTGAGTTTTGAAGCGGCAATTCTTTCAAATGCTGGGCCACTTAGAACGGCATGTGTAGTAAACGCACGGACACTTTTAGCACCTTTTTCAATGAGGAGGTCTGCTGCTGTAGTGAGCGTACCGGCGGTATCGCACATGTCGTCAATGATAACGACATCTTTGCCCATGACGTCACCTATGACGGTCATTTCGGCAATTTCGTTGGCTTTTTTGCGGTGTTTGTGACAAAGTGCCAAGCCGCAATTGAGGTTTTTGGCGTAAGAATTAGCGCGTTTAGCACCGCCTGCGTCTGGTGCAGCAACGACCAAGTTCTGTTGATCGAGTTTTTCGACTTCTTTTAAAAACAGGGTGGAAGCAAAAAGATGGTCCACAGGCACTTCGAAGAAACCTTGTATTTGGTCGGCGTGGAGGTCCATGGTCATGACGCGGTCAACACCAGCCGCCATGAGCATGTTGGCTACTAGTTTAGCGCCAATTGCCACCCTTGGTTTGTCTTTGCGGTCTTGGCGCGCAAAACCAAAATAGGGTATAACGGCAATGATTTTTCTTGCTGAAGCGCGTCTTGCGGCATCAACAAGAAGGAGTAATTCGAAAAGGTTTTCTGTAGGCGGCATAGTGGACTGAACAATGAAAACGTCTTGTCCACGAACGGTTTCTTCAAAAGAAGGTTGAAATTCGCCGTCTGAAAAGACGCTCACTTTGACATCGCCTAAGGACGTGCCAAAAGACTTAGCTATGTTCGATGCTAATTGTTCGGAAGCCCTGCCTGCAAAGATTTTTACGCCCACGATACTTAAAATTGGATGCAAAGGTAAGGAATTAAGAACTAATTTTGTAACACAATGAGTCAAAAGCTACAATTTTCCTTGTTCAAACGCTTATTTAGCTTTGCCAAGCCCTATCGAAAACTTCTTTTTGTAGCCGTTAGCGCCACGATCTTACTTGCCGCACTATCTCCGTCTCGGCCCTATATAATCGGCCAAATCGTAGGCCGTTATTTATTGCGGGATAAAGACCCAAATATGTTACTGTTGGGCTCTGTTTTGGTGTTGGTTATGCTTATGTTAGAGGCGATTCTACAAGTGATAAGCACATATTTTTCGAACTTACTTGCACAATCTGTTATTCGGGATCTGCGTCAAAAAGTCATTCAACATTTTATGCGTTTGCGCATCGCGTATTTCGATAAAAATCCAGTGGGGGCAATGGTAACGAGAGTTGTTTCTGACATGGAGGCTATAACAGAGGTGTTTTCTTCGGGCATCATGGATATTGCTGCCGATATGCTTTCCTTATTGCTCATTATTTTATTTATGTTTTTGACGGATTGGCAACTTGCTTTAATGACATTACTGCCAGTGCCGTTGTTAATTTGGGCTACACGTATTTTTGCGCGTGCCATGAAAACCTCTTTTCAGCAGGAGCGCCAGGCCGTTACCAAGCTCAATACTTTTGTGCAAGAGCGCCTAACCGGCATGAGTTTGGTTCAGCTCTTTAACCGTCAAAAGCAAGAGGCAAAGCAATTTGAACAAATCAATGCAGAACATCGTGCTGCACACATAAAAGCGGTATGGGCAAACTCTATCTTCTTTCCTTTTGTGGAGCTACTGAGTTCTATGTCAATTGCTGCATTATTAGTTTGGGGTGCTGTTCAAGCTGTCGGCAAAACGGACGAGCAAGTGCGCAATATGTTTGGAGAGCTATTTGCCTTTGTGTTTTGGATTAGTCAATTATACCGCCCAATCCGGATGTTAGCAGACAAATTCAATGTATTACAACGCGGTACGGTTCGTGCAGAGCGAATTTTTGCGGTTCTCGATGAGCAAACTGATATTCAACAAAAAGGAAAACTCACCGACGTAGATTTTCAGCAGCAACTCTCTTTTAAAGGCGTTCATTTTTCATATGTTCCTGACCAACCAGTTATCATTGACTTGAACTTAGAAATCTTGCATGGTCAAACAGTTGCAATTGTCGGGTCAACTGGTTCTGGAAAAACAACATTAGTCAATTTACTCGGCCGTTTTTATGAGCACCAGTCAGGTCAAATATTAATCGGGGATGTTCCAATACAAGAAATCGAATTAAATACCTTGCGTAAAAATATAGCCATTGTACTGCAGGATGTCTTTTTATTTTCAGATAGTATTTTCAACAACATCACCCTTGGGGACCCATCTATATCATTAGAACAAGTGATCTCCGCGGCCAAAGAAGTTGGAGCACATGATTTCATTAGCGCGTTGCCGAATCAATATGAGCACCAAATAGGAGAGCGAGGCGGCACACTTTCTACAGGGCAACGTCAATTGCTTTCTTTTATCAGGGCATACGTTTATCAGCCTTCATTACTCATTTTGGACGAAGCTACGTCTAGTGTGGATAGCGAGAGTGAGTTTTTAATTCAGCGCGCTACAGAGAAGCTTACAAAAGGCCGTACCTCAATCGTTATTGCACATCGCTTGTCTACGATACGCGGTGCCGATCGTATAATTGTCATGGAAAAAGGCCACATTATAGAACAAGGCACACACGAGGAATTACTCGCTTTGAACGGGCATTACAAAAACTTGTCCGATAGACAATATTTCAATCAAGAAGCATGAAACGATTAAAGATTGGCGGCGTACCAGAGCACTTCAATTTGCCGTGGCGCTTGGCTATAGAAGAGGGCAAATTCAAAAACGCGGGTATCGAGTTGCATTGGTCCGACATGACCGGCGGTACTGGTCAAATGATCAAGGGATTACAAGCCGGTACGCTAGACATAGCTGTATTGTTAACAGAAGGCATTACAAGAGCAATTTTGAAAGGCTTAGAAGCCAAAATATTGGCAGTCTATGTGCAGAGCCCTTTATGTTGGGGAATTCATGCACCAGCGAATAACACGATTTCTTCGTTAGCAGCCCTAGACGGTGCTACATTTGCCATTTCTCGTGAAGGTTCTGGCTCTCATTTGATGAGTTATGTGCTTGCGCAGCGAGAAGGTTGGGAGCCAAACGCATTGTCTTTCAATGTGGTCGGTGATATCTATGGCGGCTTGTGGGCACTCAACCATGGTGAAGCCGAAGGGTTTCTCTGGGAAAAATATACCACACAGCCTTTTGTCGACCAAGGGAAACTTAAGCGCATTGGCGAAGTATATACCCCATGGCCTTGTTTTGTTATTGCTGTTAGAGACGAGGTATTGGCTGCTGACGCCAATTTGTTACACGCCATTTTACCAATTATCCAGGCACGCGCTACTGAACTTAAAAATTCGCCAGACGCAGCAGAAGTTTTGGCTTGGCGTTATGCACTTAAGAAAGACCAGGTAGAGGCATGGCTGCGCCAAACAGAATGGGCAACATCTTCATCTATTCAAACAGCCGATTTAAAAGTAACGGTCGAGACACTCGAAAATTTGGACCTGGTTACTAAAGAGGAGGCCACCAATTGGGCAGAAAAACTGTTGCCATGAAGTTTTTTTTGGCCGTCGGTGTTTTCGCTTGCCATGTAGTTGTTTTGGCGCAAGGGCTGGACTTAGGTGCTACCTCATATGCACCGAATTTTGTAGCTAACTTAGCAAGCCAATGCAATGAAACCTCAGGTCTTGTTTTTTCCAATGACACCATCTTTTCGATCAACGACAGCGGAAATCAACCTAAAGTACAGGCGCTAAGTGCAGTCAATGGCCAATTGTTGGCTGAATGGTCTCTGACAAATGCTGTAAATATAGATTGGGAAGCGGTAGCCCTGAGCCCACAACAAATGTTTGTGGGTGATATCGGCAACAACATGGGCAATCGCAGTATTTACGAGTTGTATCGTTTTGAGCGCAATCAGTTATCGGTAATGAATACGACGATTAGCGTCCAGAAACTTGTTTTTACGTTTGCCGATCAACCTGCAGGGGCCTTCCCAGCAAACGCACACAATTACGATGCAGAGGCCATGTTCTTTTGGCAAGATTCATTACACATCCTTTCTAAAAATTGGCAAAACTTATGGACGCGTCATTATGTTTTGCCTACCAATTGGCAAGACACGCTAGTCGTAGAACCGCGTGATTCTTTCTATGTAAATGGTTTGGTCACGGACGCTGTCTTTGATGGGTCATCCAACCAAGTATTTATGCTCGGTTATAAAAAAGAGAGTACAGGGCTGTATTCATCATTTATGTACCGTCTGTTAGGGGTTGATCAAGGCTTATTTGCTGGTAATTTTCAAAGGGTTGAACTAGGTTCGACCTTAACTTTAGCCCAGACAGAAGGCATTTGTATCTCGGGCCCTCAAGCAGGATTTATTTCAGGAGAGCAAATTGTATCCGTTGTTACAATCGCACCAAAATTGCATGCTTTTGATTTGACCGATTTAGTGCAAATAGCAGATAAGGAACCTTTAGATATTTATTTCAATGGCACCATTTTGTATATACCTCAACAGTTCCTTCCTACTTTTCAATTGATTGATACAAGTGGTCGTGTTGCAATTAATTGGACTCAGAATAAAAACCACCAAGACCTTTCGAAATTATTACCAGGAACCTATTTTTTAATTGGCCCCAATTTTCGTCGTACTTGGGTGAAAACCAATTAGATAATTTACCTTTTGTTCTTTGCCTTTCGGCGATTGCTCAGTAGGTACTGCGATTTATTCATTTGTAGGCTTGTGGAAAAGAATATCGCTTACATTCATAATATAAAATCCGCATTATGATACCACTTGTACCCGCGTTTGATGCAAATTTTTGGTGGGCTGTTGCAGCAGTCTTAGCGATTTTGAGTATTATTTTTGCCGTGTTTATTACGGACAGAAAAAATTAAAATTGTGCCAGTGCACGCTTGATCTCTTTGTCTTGGGCATTCATGACCCGATAATACCCATTTTCTAAGAATAGGTGTCTGGCGATTTCTGCCTTGAGTAGCAAACGGATTTTTTCTTTGCTGTGTTGGTATTCGTTTGGTTGAATCTTGATCTTGAATTCTTTAGCAGCAAATGCTGTAAACGCCCGTAATAGTGGCTCATCAACTTTGAAGTTTTCCACAAAATCAGCTAGCTTAGGCGCTAATTCCGATTGGTTCAAATAATCAAAAGCAAACGCGTTAAATACACCGCTCCATTGCAGTTCTGATAAATATAGTGAGGTACCTGAGGTGTCTCCGGGTACAAATACATCTGGCATAATTCCACCGCCACCGTACACTGTTCGGCCTTTTCTTGTTTTGAATTTCAGTGAATCTACAAATACGCTAGGATCTGGCTTAAAGAATTCTTCGGTTAAGGCTTTTTGTTCGTCTTGTTGATAGGCTTCATACCCTTTTTTGTATGGTCTTTGAATAGAACGCCCAGATGGCGTGTAGTATCTAGCAACGGTAATGCGCAGGTTGCTGCCGTCTTGAAGACGCTTATCCTGCTGAATAAGCCCTTTTCCATAGGAACGACGACCTACGATCATGGCACGGTCGTTGTCTTGAAGAGCCCCAGCTAAGATTTCACTAGCCGATGCAGATTGCGCGTCAATGAGTACGACCACTTTTGTTTTTTCGAGCACACCAGCAGCTGTAGCCTTGAACTTTTTTTCTTCGCTGTGTTGTCCTTTTGAACTCAGGATGAGGTACCCGTTAGGCAGAAATTCGTCGGCAATTTGAATAGCTGCATCCATAGTGCCGCCGCTATTGCCGCGGAGGTCGAGCACCAATTTGTTCATCCCTTTAGATAAAAGTTGAAGAGCCGCAGTGTGGAATTCCTGGGCTGTAGGTACAGAAAATTGAGAGATTTGAATGTATCCTGTTTGAGGCTGAAGCATGTAGGCACAAGGCACTGTAGAGATAGGAATGGTATTGCGTGTAAGGGTTACATTGATTTTTTTGCGTTTTCGATAAATCGTGACTTTTACTTTCGTTCCTGGAATGCCTTTGAGACGAGACATGACTTTCTCGTTGGAGATGGATTTGCCTGTTGCGGCTTTGCCATTGACGGCAATGATGCGATCACCGCGTTTAAGCCCCCCTAGGAAGGCAGGAGAGTGCATATTGACATGAGTAACACAGATTGTGTCTCTAAACAATAAAAAACGCACTCCAATGCCCCCAAACGCAGCGTTGGTTTGTTCGTCGAGTAATTTAATGTCTTTTGCCGCGATGTAATTACTGTGTGGGTCAAGCTTGTGCAACATTTCAGAAATGGTTCTTTCGAATATTTCTTCTTTGTTGATTTTGTCGACGTATTGCTGATCGAGCACTTCAAAGATTTGACTGAGTTTTTGAAGTTCTTTATTGCTTGAACTGGCGCCTCCAAATAACTGACTTCCGATATAAATGCCTGCCGCAGCAATTACCGCAAGTAGAACAGGCAACCAATAAAGCGATTTTGGAGTTTGGTCAGACATCGTCTATATTTTCTATTTGTTGTATTTCGAGCCCAGCTGATTTTAGAAATTCGACGCCAGATAAATCTTTGTAAGCTTCTTGGTAAACCAAGCGCTTGATGCCTGATTGTAAGACCAGTTTGCTACAGTCTTTGCAAGGAGAATGAGTAAGGTAGAGGGTTGCGTCTTTGCAATTGTTGGTTGAACGTGCCACTTTGAGTATGGCATTTGCTTCGGCATGCAAGACATACCAATGTGTCTGGTTGTCTTGGTCTTCGCAGCAGTTATCGAACCCCGCTGGCGTGCCGTTGTAACCATCAGAAATAATAATGGCGTCTTTGACAATAATTGCACCAACCTGTTTGCGCTTGCAGTGCGACAAACGAGCCCAGCTAGCCGCTAAACGCAAATACGCTTTATCGTAGCGTGTTTGTTTATCTGTGGAAACGTTAGGCACCATGTCTGATATGACCGCCAAGATAGCCGGTGAAAGCAAATAACACGAATGCAATAATTCCAATGACCAAGGCGCCCAATGCAATTTTTTTACGGCTAGACCATTGTGCGCGTTCGGCCCAAAGCCCTATAATGGCAACAGCACTGAGAAGAAATATGAAAAACAAAGTGTTTTCTGCCATTTCTTCGTGGAGGTGAATGACTTTGTGAGAAATACCACCGATATGTTCGACGTGCTCTTCAGCGTCTTCTCCGCTGAAATAGGCAACAACGCCGCCAATACCACTAATTAGTAGTAGAATATAAGCACTAAATGTGGTTTGGAATTGTGGCTTAAAAAAGGAAATGGCTAAGAGTAATACGCCAAATAAAGAACCCAATATGGGTAAGTGATTGCTGAGTAAGTGAATATAAGCCATTGGATGTATGGTTTTGTGCTACTAAAAGTACGTAAATTTTTACTAGCTATAGTAGGGGGAAATCATTAAATAAACCACAACGCCTGTTACGGCAACATATAACCAAATGGGGAAAGCAAATTTAGCCCACTTCTTGTGTTTTTGGTAGTTGCCTTCCCAAGCATGCAAATACGTAAAGAGTACGACGGGTATAACCGCGATACTCAGTAAAATGTGGGAAAGCAATAAGATAACATAAGGAAGTCGTGTCGATTGAACAGCGTTTTTTTCTAGATCAGATAAGATGCCGTCGTGATTGGAGTCTCCGTATACGGTAGAATCGGAGGTCATGTGGTAGGCAACGTAACATAGCAGGAATAATACACTAAGCGCGAGTGCAATTTGAATGGTTTTTTGATGTTGTTGTATTTTGCCGTTTTTGATAAAAACAAGCGCTAAAATCAAAAGGCATGCAGTCGCTGCATTAATTCCGGCATAAATTGGCGGTAGAAAAGAAAAATCGACACCTTCAACTTTAATTCCGAACAAAGCCGCTACGGCAATGGGAATAATGATAGAAATGGCAATAATCCATTTGCGCAAATTGGAATTAGTGGGTTGTGATGTGGTACTCATGTTGAAGTAAGTTTTTGGTTTCTGAAAGGAGACGTTTGTATTCTTTTTGATTGACGCTTAAATCGGGCTGAACAACTTCATATACGCCGCGCACATACCCTTTTTTGTCGACGAGTGTAAAAGCACCAGAATGTGCATATCCGCCCAAAGCCTCTGCTTCTCTTCCGGCGAAAATAAGAAAATGATTTATGCCTAATTGATGCGTAAATGATTCATCACCAGTTAAAAAAGCCCAGTTTTTATTGCTGATGCCTAGTTTCTTTTTATGTGCTTTGAGTACGTTAGGCGTATCGTGGTTGGGGTCAATAGAGAAAGAAAGGTATTGTATGTGTTTTTCGTAAGGGCGTAGTTCTTTTTCAATGATTTTAAGCTGCGTATTCATGATAGGGCAAATACTCGGACAGCTTGCAAAGAAAAATTCGCTAATCCAAATCTTTCCTGCAAAGTGCTTGTTGCTTACTTGAATAGAATCTTCATTTAAGAAGGTAAAGTTTGGTATTCGAGGATAAATAGTATCTGTGATGGTTTTACCGTTGTGCTGTCGATAAGCGAGGTCGTAATTGCCTAAATAAGGCAGTTTTTTGGGCTTCGGTTCTGTGCAAGACAAGAGCAGCACTGAGACCAAAATTAAAATACTAACGAGATTTTTGAGCACGTTCCTTGTCGTATTGTTTCATTAATAACGCCAGGTGTTCTTTCATTTTGCGAATCATGCCTTCAGTATGGCCATTGATGACCATGCGTAGGTGGTTGCGCTTGTCTAAAAGTAAGATGAGTTCGTTGTAAGACACACCGCCGAAATACTTCTTATCCTTAACAATAAGTTTCTGGCCATTGTTCGAGCGGTTGTAAAAATCTTTTGGGTCTGCACTTACAAGTTGCCAAAGCTCGGGGTCGTAACCTTCGACTTTGGAACGAAGCATTGCTTGAATATCGAGCAGTGCCGCTTCAGATACGGGATTGCCTATCGAATCGACAACTATAGAGAGCATGCGCACTTGTTTGAGCTTTTTGCGTTTATTCGTGCGTAGGTCTTTATATAGGTTTTGTGTAAGTGGAAAAAATGCCAAACCGCAGTCGTAAGGACAAGTGGTTTGGATGGTGTTGATGATGACTACTTGATCTTGATAGTCGTTGAGGGTTTTGGTTTGTTTACCGAGGTGGTTGTAAACAGAAAAGGTTGGTGTGCTCACCAACCCGTAATCTGCTAATACTTTAAAACGGTGATCACAACCACGAGTGGCAATGAAGATTAAAAAAAGCGCCGGACCAAAGACCAATGACAGCGCTAGGATAGAGCGCTTTTTGCTGCGGGTAGCGACTTTCTCTTGCATGTTTTATTGCCACATAGTTTCCCAAACGCTGCCAACGGCTGCGCCTTCCCAGAGGGCAATGAAAATCAGATAGAGAACAAAAATAAAGTAGGGAATCAAAATGACATTGCGCAAGTATTTTTTCTCGTCGCCGAGGTGCATAAATACCATGACGATGTATCCTGCTTTGAGTAGGGTAAGAAGAATAAAGATGATTTTAACAGCTGTCCAATAATCAGAAGATTGTTTGATGCTGGCACCGATAAAAACCTCTATAATGGTAACCAATGTTAGCAGTATGGTTACTTTGTAAATTTTTTGGCGGATTTGTTTGCCTTTAGCTTCGTCGTGGTGTGCGTGGAGCGAATATTCTATGAGGTCGTCTCTTTCCATGATGTGTGTTGATTAAGAGAATTACAATAAATAAAAGAAAGTAAATACGAAGACCCATACGAGGTCGACAAAGTGCCAGTATAAACCAGTTTTTTCAACCATTTCGTAGTGACCGCGCTTGTGGTAGGTACCTGCGACAACACCTAACAAAATGATAATGTTGATGATTACACCAGAGAATACGTGGAAGCCGTGGAAACCGGTAATGAAGAAGAAGAATTGGGCATATTGTTGTGGGCCATATTCGTTTTGCTTCATGTTGGCACCGTAGATGACGCGGTTTTTTTCACCGGCGTAAAGTGCTTCGTAGTATTGCTTTTCAGCAGCTTTTCCTGTGATTTCTTTGCCGCCGACTTTATTGATTTTACCATCGCGTTTGATGATAAGTTTCATGTCGTGGTCGTGGGCTTTGTTGATTTTAGCAACTGCGCCGTCTGCTAGGCGGATGGTGCCATTTTCTAAATGCCCCTGTTCTGCAGCGTGCTGAAATTGGTGCATGAGGTCTTCTTTGATGACTGCACCCACTTTGTGTTTTTTGCCAGCCTCAATGACTGTAAAGTTTTTGATTTCTCCGAAATGTCCTTTAACAATGGCCATAGAGCCATCGGCTAATTCGATTTTACCGAATTCTGATCCGTGAATGAAATGTGACCATTCCCATGCCTGAGAGCCTAAGAAAAAGAACCCGCCAATGATTGTGGCAATCATCCATTTGGTAACCCCTTTGCGGTCCATGCGGTGACCGGCTTCTACGGCAAGCACCATCGTTACAGACGACACAATCAGGATGAAAGTCATGAGCGCAACGTAAAGCAACGGATAACCATGGCCAAGAAAGGGCATAGAATTAAAGGTTTCTTCACCGATAGGCCAAGCATCTTGGGCGTCGTGGCGAGTAAAGCCATATGCAATTAATAAACCGCTGAAAGTGAGTGCATCCGAAACGAGGAAGAACCACATCATTAGTTTGCCATAACTTGTTTGGAAAGGGGATTCTTTACCACCCCATAGTGTTTTGGCGTCTAGTTGAGCAGAATGTCCGGCCATTTTAAGAGAAATTTTTGTGCAAGTTTAGTGAATAAAAATCAAAAAGACGAGTAAATACAACCACAAAAGCCCTAAAAAATGCCAGAAAATGCTACTCAATCTAAGTGAGAGGGTGTCTTGTGATGAGAACTTGCCTGTAAATGAAGCAATTGCAACTTTGACAAGATAAAGTAAAGCAATGAGGACATGCAGCAGGTGAACAAACGTGATGAGGTATAAATAAGCGGATGCGGTGTCTGCGGCTTGCATAGCAGAGAGTTGCATGTGGGGCTTGAGTCCAGTACCGTTATATTGCAATTGGCGGTTTTTGTACGCGAGCGCTTTTCCTGCATAGTAAATAGTGAAGTCTTTGCCGTAGGTGCCGTGGGCAAAAAAGTCTCCACGATGGTCTCTGATGTTTATGGCGAGTTCGCTCAGGCGTAGTTCATCGGAATAGGTCATTTGTGTGCTGTCGTTCGTGTAAAGCATATTGTCTTTGATGACGACAGGGCTTCCGTTATAATAGAGTTCGATGTCTTTGTTGGTTTGCTGAAGTTTAAATGCAGCAGATCGATTGATGCCCTCAAATTGTTTGAAATAGGCTTGAATTTTTTTGAACTCATTGGACGGAATGGCTTTACCATTGATGAGGTATTCATTGCCGTCTACCGCCACCAGGTTGCCTTTGTATTTAAATTCGTAATACTCACCATAGCGACCATTAGTTACGAGCATGTCATTCACAGGGTTAAGGCCCTTTTCTACAAGTTGATTGTATCCTTGGAACTGAAAATAAAGAAATGCTGCCCCAAACAAAAGCGTTGCAGCCATTGCGCCTTTTAGTTGGCCTTGCTTGTCTTTTTTGGCTCCTTGGATGGCCCACCAAAAGCTGAGTGAACTTAGTCCGATGAAAAGTGTGCTCAGGTAGAAACCAGTTGGCATAGGGTATTTCAGCCAAAATGATTTCCCCATTGATACATAGTAACCCGACGTGAGTCCGGCAAAAAGCATAACAATACTGAAAATACCTACATAGACGAGGTTTTTCTTCATTTTTTCTTTGAGCTCGGGGCTCAGTTCATTTTCGTACTTCATGGTATTGTTTTTATGAGTTCAATAAAGTTTTCAGTGCGATCAAAAACATAAATGAATTGAATGATCGGTAGATAAACAAACGAAGCGAACATGAGTTTACGCGCATCGGCAGTTTCACAGCTATGATATAATTTATAGGCCAAATAAAAGAACCAAATCCCCATAATGCTTGCCGAAATGAGTGTTAAGGTTCCGGTAAAGTTGAGAAACCAAGGCATCAAGCTAAAAGGAATAAGTGCGAGCGAATAGGCCATTATTTGAAAGGCAGACGCTTTACTTTTACCGCTTTGGGAGGGCAACAAAGAAAAGCCTGCTTTTTTGTAGTCATCATAGAGCACCCAAGCAATGGCCCAAAAGTGAGGAAATTGCCATGTAAATTGAACAAAGAAGAGGATGCCTGGAATGAAGCCAAATTGATTGGTGGCTGCAATTGCGCCTAAAAAAGGAGGTATAGCGCCGGGAAAAGCGCCGACGAATACCGCCCAAGGTGTTTTTTGTTTGAGCGGCGTATAGAGAAAGACATAACTTACAAATGCAAGTAAACCCAAAACGGCACTTTTCAAATTAATTAAAAAAAGCAGGTAAGTGCCGAATAAGAGAAAGAGAATGACCACTGCATAGGCTTCTTTGAGTTGCATTTGCCCAGTAGGCAGCGGTCGGCGATTGGTACGATTCATAATTTGATCGAGGTCGCGTTCCCAAATTTGGTTGGCCCCGTTCGATGCACCAGTGACGAGTGTTCCTCCAAGCATGAGGTAGGTGATTTCAAGCCAGTTTTGGCCTCCGGCAAAAAGATAACCGCTAAGCGCAGATAAAATAACGAGGAAAGAAAGCCGGAACTTGGTAAAAACCAAGTAAGTTTTGAGCGTTGATGGTGCTTTTGAAGTGATTTCGGACATCGCTACAAAATTACATCAAATACACTTTGTATAATAAATAAAACAAGCCAAATAAGCAGAAAAATCAAACCACATCCGATGAAAAAAGCACCAAGCGGAATACCGATGACACCCCCCATTAAATAGAAAATAAGTCCAACGACTATAAAAACCAGACCAACAACCGCAAATGCGTGACCAACTGAACCAAAAAACCCTGTAGATCCTAAGGCGTCTTTATTTGGAGTTTGTGGTTTTACATGAGGCGCAATGGTTTGGGTGATTTGCCGCTTAATTGTTTGAGGTCTGCGAATAGAGGGTTTGGTTGTCAAAGGTTTAATTTCATGAGCAAGGGATAATGCTAAAGTCGGTGCTTGTTCGGTATTGCTTGCTGCAGTTTGAGATTGAGTTTCCGCAATGTGTGTTTCAATTCGCTTTTCGGGAACCGTTAATTTCTGGTTATTTTCTGGTGTGTATTCAGCGTGGCTTTCCAAGACGCGTAGTGGCTTGCTGCGATGTAGCAATTCTTGTGAAGATTGGCAAGCAAATAACACGCAAAGGACAAGAAGAAAACTAAATAGGTTCTTGATTTTCATGATAGTAGTCATTTTTAATGAAGTATTCGAGTAGCGCTTCTTTAAGTAAGTGCTGTTGTTGTTGGTGGTTCAGCGGCGGCAGTTTTTGGTTGAGTGTAAAGTGCGGCCAAAGGTCGGCATCACGGCCGTCGAAGGTGTAGTATCCGTAGGGCTCAAGCAGCGTGCAGATAGCAATGTGCATGAGTTCCATTTTTTGTTGTTTGGAAAAAGTTTGGTGCCCCATGCCGAGTTCATTGACGCCTACTAAAAACAAAAAAGTGGACATGTCCATCCCCGGACCAAAGTCTTTTTCGAGGTGTTTTTGAAGTTTTTGAAAGCGCAATTCAATGTCGTGATCCATATTGCAAAAATACGCATAGAACGGCGATGTAAGACACAAAAAAAGGGGCCTCTTTCGAAAGCCCCTCCTTTTCATCAATCAACTTCTTATTTCTTCACAAATTGCTTGCTGCTGTTACCAGCTGCTGTTGCGATTTGGATTGTGTAGATACCCGCTTTGAGGTTCTCAACATTGATTTCTTGTGTTAAACCATTTCCAGCAAATTGAGCAACTACTTTACCACTGAGGTCAAGGATGCTGATTTGTTGCATGGCGTCTGTAGCTTTAACAGTCATAACTGTGTTCACTGGGTTCGGATAAAGCGTAACAGTGTTGTTAAGTTCTTCAATTCCAGTTGTACAATCTGTACAGCTTTCCCAACAAACTTCAGGAAGTGTAGCTGCACCAGCAACAACATAGTAACGGTTGTTGAAACCATCGTTAACAGGGTCAATACATGTTGCAGTAGCGTCAAATTGCTCGGAATCGTTCCAGCCATCTACTGTAAATTTGTACTCGATGTTACCTACAGCAAGTGGAACGGTGATGTCCCAAACGTTGTCTCCGTTGGCATCTGTCATTGGGGTACATGAACCACACCATCCGTTGAAGTTACCGTTAAGGAAAACACCTGGTGTAGTTGAGCCACCTGCAGCGATGTAATCATTCATGTCTACAGTGAATGTAACATCGTTGGTACAAACGTCGCAGCTAGCAAAACAAACGTTCGGTAAGGTAACGTCACCAGCAACTACGTGGTAGCGGTTGTTGAAACCATCGTTATTTGGGTCAATACATGGCTCAGTACCAGTGAATTCTTCTTGTGCATTCCAACCGTCGATAGTAAACTTGTATTCGATAGCTCCTGGAGGCAATGGAAGGGTAGTTTCCCACATACCGTTACCCATGTCTGTCATTGGGTTACAAGTACCACACCAGCCATTGAAAGTACCGTTCACAAAAACGCCACCTGTCAAAGAGCCTGTGTATTGTGACATGTCTACGCGGAATTTAACGTTGTAATCTTGAACAGCAAGTGGAACAGTGCGTTGGTAAACAAAACGCCACCATCCTGGACCGAAGTTGATATCGGCAGTAAGTGTGTTTCCACCGTTAGAGATAGCAACGTTGTAAGTAATTGAACTGGCAGCGGCAGCAGGGCTTGCGATTTCAGCACCGTTAATTACTTTCGCCAAACCAATATGTGCGCCTAGACCATTTACTGTAAGCGTACCGGCTGCAGCATCGTATGCGTAAGTTGCAGCGCCTCCAACGTGAGGTGCAATCGGAGCGCCACATCCTTCTGGGGCACCTTGCCATGCTTCTAGCCAAGTTGATCCATCCATGTAATGCGTCATGTTGCCATTGGCTTCAAATTTAATAGAGTCGTCGAATAGACATGCTCTGGTGGTGACGTCACCTGCGCTGTTAGACCACCAGCTGATGTTACCCAATCCTGGGCCAACGCCAAGGGCTGCAGCTTGTGGTGCTAATTTCCATGTGCCTTCAATTTGAGCTGAAAGGCTCAAAACTGGCGCAAAAAGCAAAAAGTACAGTTTTTTCATTTGTTTAATTTTTAGAGGTTTTAGAGTTCAAATTTAAATAGAACGGGTTAAATATAGTAAAAAATACAATAAGCAAAAAATTGCGCACTTAAAGTGCTCGTTTTCAGTTAAAACAATAAGTCATTAAAAAGTTCGAAGACAACTTTATTTTCTCCACAAATGATTTCAAATGTGCCCTTTTCGGCGCGCCATTTGCCGTCGGCACTAATTCTTTTCAATGTGTGCGCATCAAAAGAAAATTCAAGCGTTTTGTTTTCGCTCGGGCGCAGCGTTACCTTGTAGAAATCAATCAGCCTTTTGTTCTCAGGCGTTGTACTTGCGTATAAATCGCGAAGGTAAATCGGGACTACCATTTGAATTGGCGCATTGTGTGGATTACTGACATTTACCGAAATAGAGAAAGTTCCTTTCTGTTCGTCTTTGCTTGTGAGTTCCATTCCATTAATTGCGCCCAAATGATAAGAAAGCCCGAAACCGAAATCCCATTGTGGGTTATATGCTGTAAATTGACCTGATTTGGCACGCGCCACACTACCTGGGTGGTCATAGAATTCGATGACGCCGTCATAGCGTGGGTAAGTGTAAGGAAGGCGTCCGCTGAAATCTGCCTTTCCGATCAGGAGCTCTGCTAACGCAGCACCCCCGTAATCGCCAGGTAAATAGGCCTGAACAATGGCATCACAGTGTGGTTCGATATCGTTGATAATGCGAGGTCTGGCCTCCAGTAAAACCAAAACAACTTTCTTTTTAGCTGCTTTTGCCAAGCGAACCAGTTCTTTTTGTTTGTCGTCGAGTTGCAAACTGCGGATATCACCTGGCTTTTCGGTTGCTGGAAGTTCACCCACGCAAATGACGATGACATCATTTTTTTTAAGTGCTTTTTTATAGTTGTTGATGTCAATATATCGCGAAGCTTCAAAGTCATTTTCTAAATAAAGATCTACGCCTTTAACATAAGAAATAGTGGCATTTGGAAGTTGGTGCTTCAGCGCTTGATATATATTGAGGACACCTTTTGTATTGAAACTGGTGTCCATACCTTGCCATGTATGTGTCCAGGCACCGTTGAGCATATTGATGCTCGCTGCTCCCGGGCCAGCCACCAAAATCCGAACGTTGTTAGCTAACGGCAATGTGTAATTGTCATTTTTAAGCAAGGTTATTGATTCAAGGGCTGCTTGCTTGGCGATATCTTTGAATTTTTGGCTACCAAAAAGAGGATAGTTGTCCAAGTTGGGTAGCGGATTGTTGAACAAGCCTAATTGCTTTTTGACATAGAGAATTCGTCTCACGGCATCGTCTAGGCGTGTCATGGAAATCTTTCCTTCTTTGACCGCTTTTACCATGTCTTGGCAGTAGGTTTTGTATTGCGGATTTGATGGCACCATACTCATGTCCACACCAGCGTTAAAGGCCTGTATTGCCGCTTCTGAGAGCGATGCGGCTGTGCGGTGAACGGTATGAAGCATGATGAAGTCTTCCCAGTCCGAAACTACGAAACCTTTAAAGCCCCAGTCTTTTTTGAGTGTTTGGGTAAGCAGTTGGTAATTGGCATGGCCTGGTATGCCATTCACGACACCAGAATTGATCATAAGCGTGAGCGCACCTTTCTCTACAGCAGCTTTAAAAGCGGGCAAGTAGAGTTCTTGCATATATTTTTCTGGAATGAAAGCAGGCGTGCGGTCACGGCCAGTGAAGCTGGCGCTGTAGCCAACAAAGTGCTTTAAGCAAGCAGCAGCATGGAATTCATCAACTTGTGCTCCTTTGCCTTGGTAGCCTTCTACAAGAGACACGCCCATTTGGGTACCTAGAACGGGGTCTTCTCCCAGTGTTTCAAAGTGGCGCGACCAAAGCGGTTGGCGCCCGAGATCCAATACTGGTGAAAAATTCCACGGTATCCCTGAGGCCCTGCATTCATAAGCGGTTACTTCGCCCATTTGGCGAGCAAGGTCTGTGTTCCAAGTGGCAGCCAAGCCGATTTCTTGTGGAAATAACGTGCCGCCAACCGTATAATTCACACCGTGAATGGCATCAATCCCATAAAGTATAGGAATGTTTTGTTGTTTCTTGAGGTAAGGTGCATGGATATCCGTCATTATGGACTTCCATTCTGCGCTTGTCAAAGTGTGCCAGCCAACATTCAGAACCGAACCGACATGGTAAACTTCAAGGGCTTCTTTGAGTTTCGCTTGATCGATGCGAGCAGGTGCCAAAGCACCACCTTTCTCATCAGCTTGGTGAATGGCATCAAGGGTAATTTGACAAGTTTGTCCTACCTTTTCCTCGATGCTCATTTGCGAAATAAGCACTTCAATATCTGCCTCACTTGGATTGGTAAAATATAGGGATTCAGAACCTTTTAGTCCGAGAAGAATAAGCAATAATGCTAAAGCAGAAAGTATCCTCATGATTGGAATAGAATTTTATTGGAAAACGCGAACGTAGTCGACATACATTTTTTGTGGAAAAACAGTTGTTGCGTCTGGAGAGCCAGGCCAATTACCGCCCACCGCGACATTCATGATGATGAAGAATTTTTCTCTGAATTCAGCCATGTCTGCAGGGCTTGTATCGATGCTATGGTACTCGACGTTGTCCAGTAACCAATGAATTGAATTGGCGTCCCAAGTGATAGAAAATACGTGAAAATTGTCGGCAAATTTACCAGATGGAAGCGTTTTACTGCCGCCGTATTGAGCATGTGTTCCGTTGTTGCTCCAATGCACGGTTCCATGCACTGTGCGGTCATTTGCGCCCGCGCCACCGATCAGCTCCATAATATCGATTTCACCGCATGCTGGCCAGCCGGCTGAAGTAATATTGTCTCCGAGCATCCAGATCGCTGGCCAAATGCCTTGTCCGTAGGGAAGTGCTGCACGAACATCAATACGGCCGTATTTCCATGATTTGATGCCTTGTGTTTTGATGCGGCTTGAGGTGTAATTGGAGGTGTTGAAGTTCTCGTTTTTAGCGGTAATGGTGAGGATGCCATCAGCCACTACGGCATTGTCTTGTTTGTAGTATTGCAATTCGTTGTTACCCCAACCCCAACTACCGGTCCCGATGTCGTAGGTCCAGTCTGAGGAAAGGCTTGCGCCGTTGAATTCATCTTGCCATACCAAATTCATGTTTGGATAAGTAAGCGGACTGATATAACCGGAAGTCGGTGCGCCCGTGTTGCCGGTACTGATTTCAATAAGCACTTCTTCTACTTTTTCGATATAAGAAGTTTGAAGCGTATGCGCTCTAGTTCTGATTTTATAGGTCCCAGAGGCATTGTAAATGTGCGTGGCTTCGCCGTCCTGTGTTTCTACAGTAATGGTATCGTTGTTATCGTAGAAAGTAACTGTATAAAAATTAGCACTGTCCGCAGAGGCAATTACGTGTACTTCACCGTTGGTGATGGTGAGTTGTGTGTTCAGGTTGCTAGGCAGTCCGGGCGCTTTAGGTTCATCGGGCTGACAAGCTAAGAGCGTCAAACTCAACAATAAGAAGGTCATCATTTTCATGGGGTTGAATTATAAAGTCTTGAGTTTGAGGTACCATTTGAGTCCGCCGGCATGATGGCCATATTGCAAATGCATTGTGGAATCGGTGATAGAAAGTATGCGATAAACGCGCGGCCCTGTGAAAAAGCCCATAAACGCATTGCCAGAAATAGTGATCGTGTTATCCGTTCCTTCAGTGAGCAACCAACTTTGGTCCATTTGGTTGTCAAAAGGTGCTGTGAAATCGCCTAGGTTTTGAAAAGAACCAGGAAAAGAAGCAGCGAGGCTGTTGTGAATATAAACATCGCCATTAGTAATCATGTCAAATTTGAAGGCATTGAGATGAAAAATGTATTGGTCGTCGTAAAGACCACATCCTGGTTTTTCGCCTGCGCCTGCAGCCCACCATTCTGGCGTTGCGCCTAAGGCACTTTCAGGGTCTGGTCCAACGCCCATGTGTCCGGCTGCTGCTGAATCTACAATCCAGACTTTGTAACCCGGGCCACTAACGCCACCCGTAAGCATGGTGTAAAAAGGATTGTTCAATAAGCCTAAGTCATCATTGGCAATAGTGACTTGTTGACTTGAACTGCGGCTTCCACCTTTTGCAAAAACAGTCAATTTGATGGTATAAGTGCCTGCATAAGGATAGGTGGCCGTAACGTTAGCGCCTTGCGCTTTGGTTCCGTTGCCGAAATCCCAAACACATTGAATATTAGGGTTACTTGCGCTGAGTTCAATTATGTTGGCATTTGCCGCAGAAGGGGCCATTGTAAATTGGGCATCTGCATCAGTTGGCGCAGGCCCAAGACTAGGTTCGTATTTCTGACAGGCTACTAGCGCAAGTCCGATACTTAAAATGCTTAGCAATAATGTTTTCATGGTCTTTTTCTTTAAAAAATTAATAACCAGGGTTTTGCGTCCAATTCCCTCCCGCTAAGTCGATTTCAACTTGCGGAATAGGGAAGAGCTCGTGCTTACCAACAACAAATCCAGGGATATATTGTGCGGCTTGTCCGGTACGAACAAGATCAAAAAAGCGGTGACCTTCGCCAGAGAGTTCTAAACGGCGCTCAAGGTATACTTTTTCGATAGTATTTACAGAGGCTCCAGGGATACCAGCGCGTTGACGTATTTGATTGACAAGCTGGGTTGCGCGAGTAGGGTTGCCAATTTGGTAATTTGCTTCTGCGGCCATAAGAAGCACATCGGCATAACGCAACACACGGTAATTAACCGGACTTGTTAAGTCGTTGTCAGGCAAGCCGATTTCACCTTGTCGTTTGATGTATTTGTTGTTGTAATAACCGGTGTGGCCACCTGCACCTACTGCATATGAAATGGCAGCTGGATTGGGCTGTGCCGCTATGAACGCCTCGATATCGAGAACGGTGGCTGCTCTGCGCGGGTCAATTGGTGAAAATACAGCATAGAGTTCAGGCGTAGGTAAATTGTAAGAGTTGCCATCGCCATAAACGGGGCCGTTGTATTGGCGGATGCCTTGGAAACCAACCGCTGCATTGCCTTCTAGACAAATCAAGCAGCCATAGCTGCCGCCTTCGAGACCCGTATATTCGATGTCAAAAATCGTCTCTGGATTTCCTTCGGCAGCGACACTGAAAAGTTGGCTGTAATCTTGGTAGAGACTATACTGACCAGATGCGATGACTTCTTCTAAAATAGCAGCGGCTTCCGTGAATTTATTTTGATATAAGTATACTTTACCAAGTAATGATTTTGCGGCCCCACGAGTAGCACGGCCTTTTTGCGCAGCCACTGGATTGAGAACCGCAGCTGCAGCAATGAGGTCAGACTCAATTTGTGCGTAAACTTCTGCTTTAGGTGAGCGTGGAATGCTGCGCGCTTCTTCAATACCAATGCGTTTGTCAATGATGAGTGGAACGTCTCCGAAGAATTTGACAAGCTCGAAATAGTAGTACGCGCGCAAGAATTTAGCTTCTGCTAAAATGTGTGCTTTACCAGGAAAATCGATGTTGTCTTGGTGTTCAAGGATGTAATTGGCACGTGTGATTCCCGTGTAATTCCAGCGAAACAAACTGCGTAATTCGGCGTTTACACCGCCATGTGTCATGTTGTCGATGTCGTGTAGTCCTTTGCTATCGTTGACGCTTTCACCGCCAGCAATTGCGTTGTCTGAGGCAATTTCGCCGATCCACAACGATAAAAAGGAGCCTTGCAAAAGGTCATAGGCACCCACGAGTGCGCGCTCAAAATCTTCTGGAGTTTGGAAGAAGTTTTCTGCATCTTGCGCGTACGGCGGATCTACAGAAAGGAATTTTTCGCATGACGGCAGCGCAACAATGGTTACGAGCGCCAAAAGGGTATAAATGAATTTTTTCATGATGACTTTGCTTAAAATTTGATTTGAAGCCCGCTCATAATTGAACGCGCTTGTGGATACATACCATAGTCTACGCCAGCAGACAATACATTTGAAGCGCCCAAATCAGGGTCGAAGCCCATATAGCGCGTAAGGGTAACAAGGTTATTAGCTGCAACATATACACGCAGAGATTCTACATGAATTTTGCGCAATACAGCACTTGGTACCGTATAGCCAAACTGGATGTTACGAAGGCGAACAAAAGAACCATCTTCGACATAATAGTCAGAGAAGAGGTTATTGTTGGTTGGTCCTGTTGTAAGGCGTGGATGTTCGTTCGTAGATCCTGGGCCAGTCCAACGGTCAATGACGTAAGCAAGTTGATTGGCATATGGTTGTTGACGCTCGTAGTTACGGATAATTTCTTGACCTAATGCGGCATAAACGTTACCCGAGAGGTCAAAACCATGTAGTTTAAAATTGAAAGCAAAACCCATTGTAAGGTCTGGAATGGCAGAACCTAAGTAAGTTTTGTCGGAGTCATCCGAAAAATTGATTTTACCATCGCCGTTTTGATCAACAAAAATGAGGTCACCTGGCTGTGCGCCTTCTTGGATAACGGCTGCGTTGTCAATTTCTTCTTGCGTTTGGTACACACCAGCTGTTTGGTATCCGAAGAAATAACCGATTTCGTAGCCTTCTTGGAAACGCGTTGCGACATCGCCCCCCACGCTAAAAGCAGCCCCTGGAATATACTGGATGCCTTCGGGCACGCTCACCACCTTGTTGTTTATGGTCGTGAGGTTGAAGTTGAGGTTGGTTTGAAGGATGTTTTTGCGATCAGATTGATAAGCGAGTTCGAATTCCCAGCCTTTGTTGGAAACATCGCCAGCATTAATGATCGGCGGGTAACCCCCTGGGCCGTAAGAACCAAGAAGCGCTGATACATCTGGCTGGAACAAAAGGTCATTGGTGTTTTTGATGAAGTAATTGGTCGTGAAATTAATGGCTTTTAACCAAGTGAGGTCCAGTCCTATGTTGAGCTGACGTGTGGTTTCCCATTTGAGGTCGGGGTTGGCTGGTCGGCCAATTGCGACACCTTGAGTAATGAGGTCGTCAAACACATAAACACCTTCTCCATTGAGCAAAGCGCGGTAGGCGAAATTTGGAATTTGGTCGTTACCAGAAACGCCGTAGCTGACGCGCAACTTAAGGTAATCGATAGATTTACTCTTGAAAAATTCTTCCTCTGATAGCAACCATCCGCCGGAAATAGTTGGGAAAATACCCCAACGGCTATTAGGGCCAAATTTGCTAGAACCATCGCGACGCAAAATACCAGAGACGAGGTATTTTTCTTTGTAGGCGTATTCTGCACGCATGAATGCCGACAACAAGCGCTCCTTGAATTCCCAAGAATTGACGTTGTTGAGGTAGCCACCCTGAGCCGTATTTGCCGATATATCTGCGTAGTCTAATGAGTTGTTGGGAATGCCAAAAGCCACGCCGTTCAAAGACTGTCCTTTGCGCTCAAATACTGACACACCCAATGTTCCTTTGATTTTGTGAACTTCGTTGAATGTTCTGTCGTAGTTCATGAAGGCCTCGTAGGATAAATCCAAAAAGGTGGAGCGCTCTTCGTAAACAGCAGCGCCTCTTTCAATGAAAACGCTATCGGCAATTTCTACCTGAGGAGACTCGAGTTCTGCATTGGCAGCTGTATTGGCATATTTACCATCTCCATACCAAACAAGCGGGGAGAATACTTTGGCATCTACGTTTGCATAATTGTAATTGAAGCGATTTGTAAGCGATAAGTTTTCATTGAATTCGTAGATAAACTCTTCTTTTCCAACGAATTTATTGGCGGTGCTCCAGTTGTATTGATTCATCATTTGGGCAATAGGATTGATGATGTCGCTGACTTCCTCCATGTAAGAGAAGGTACCTGGGCTGCTGTAAACAGGCTCATTAGGAAACGCGTTGATGGTATTGTAAAGTACGGAGCCAATACCGTTCTCAGGTAGCGTGCTGCGCATATCGGAAGAAAACAACAAAACCGAATTGAGTTTGAGTTTTTCAGACATGTCAGTTGCAAAGTTTAAGCGGGCGTTGTAACGTCCGAAGTTGGCTTTATCGGCACCAACAATTCCTTCTTGGTTAAAATAGCCGAGGCCAATTGAGTAACGCGTATTGAGTGTTCCGCCATTTAAAGATAAATTGTGGCTTTGTACTGGTGCAGAACTAAATACAGAGTCTTGCCAGTTGGTTCCGGTTCCTAGGTTGGTATTCGAAAAGGGCATGGCCTGACCTCCAAATGCGAACGCTTCGTTTTTGATGACAGCGTATTCTTCGGCAGTAAGTAAGTCGAGCTTCCGAGCGGTTTGCTGAATACCATAATAACCGTTGTATTCAATGCTTGGTTTGCGGTTAATAGCGCCATTTTTGGTTTCGACAATAATGACACCATTTGCAGCCCGCACACCATAAATACCTGCTGTAGCGTCTTTTAAGACGTTAATTGACTTGATATCTGATGGGTTAAGGGCATTGAGACCTTCTGAGTCGTAGACGACGCCGTCTACCAAGATTAACGGGTCGTTGTCTCCGAATGTAGACAGACCCCGGATGCGGATATTTGCCGATCCACCCGGAGAACCGGAGTTACTGGATACGGTTACCCCCGAAACTTGCCCTTGTAAGGCTTGGTCCATACGGGTCATGTTCATTTTTTCGAGGTCCTCACCTTTTACTTTTGAGGTTGCTCCAGTGAGTTCTTTTGATTTGGCTGTGCCGTATCCCACAACAACAACGTCTTTGGTATCTTGTGAGATCTCGAGCATCACAACCGTTAAGTTGGTTCTGCCTTGGACGGGCACCAACTGTTTTTGGTAGCCCATGGCAGTCAAGACAAGGGTATCCGAATTTAAGTTGCTGACGTTAACTTGAAAAAGCCCCTTTCCATCGGCAAGAAAAGGTTTATTGGTGCTTTTTACGGTGATTTTTGCATAGGGAATGGCCTCAGAGCGTTCGTTCATGACGGTTCCGCTCACAGACTGCCCGTAGACTTGCGCAATACTGATACTGCACAGCAATGCCAGGACTAGATTTCTGATCATGTTGTTATAGTTTTAGAGTGGGTTAAATATAAGCAAAAATTAAATTATTGTACAAATAACAATAAGTTTTAATAAGTGTTTGAAAAACAGAATGATGTAAAAAGAGAAACGGAGACACTCCTCTCCGTTTCAATTGATTATTAACCTGTGTAACGCCCGACAATGAGTGAAAGCGATGCTCGAAGATACAAACATTATTGTAAAAAATACAATAAGTCGCCTTTTTTTACATTTTGAAGCTGTATTCTCCTGCGGCGAGCTGCTGTAGATAGCTTTCTCGATCAAATTTGAAGAGCTTCGCTGGTCTATGCTTCACGTTTTTTTGCTTTTCGTTGAGCGCCATCAATGGAATATGCTTGATTTTCTTGCGGAAATTGGCTTTATCTAATTCTTGCTCAAAAGCAAATTCATATAATTGTTGGAATTCATGAAGCGTAAAACGTTCTGGAAGCAAATCGAAACAAACGGGCTCATGATGCAATTTTTGTTTGAGCATTTCGTAGGTGCTCTCTAAAATATGATTGTGGTCAAAGGCCAAAGAAGGCATTTCATTGAGCGGAACCCAGCTGATGTCTTCTGCCCACGACGATGCCTTTACCTGAAAGTCTTCTATACGGACCAATGCAAAATGTGCGATAGTGATGACCCGGCCTTGTGGGTGTCTTTTTGGATGACCAAACGACTGCGATTGGTGCATTTGTATATGATCTAATCCGGTGAGTTCCTTGAGGATGCGTTCAGCGGCAACCGGGAGGTCTTCATCGGGGTAAACCAAGTCTCCTGGGATAGCCCAATAATTTTCATAGGGTTCCATGGCCCGTTTGATCAATAAGGCTTTGATTTGCCCGGCTTCATAACCAAAAATAATGCAGTCGACAGAGAATGCTGCCGTAAAGAAGTCGTGAAATTCAATTTTATAAATTCCCATTAGTGTCCGCTTGATGCAGCATCAAAGGTATGAATTCCTTTGTTTTTGAGAATAGCAGCAGTGCGAATTGCAAAGTAAATGAGGTAGGCAAAGCATGCAACCCCAACCCAATATGAGTTTTGGATTCCCAACAAGGCATCGTCTGAAAGCCAACCCTGCGTCACCGAAACAATGCCACCGCCCATAATCATGAGGATCATTAAACTTGAGGCAATATTGGTTTTGGTCCCCATACCGGCAATGCCAAGGGTAAAAATACAGGGCCAAAGCGTGCTGCAAAACAAACCCACTGAAATAAATGCAAATACACTTACATACCCGGTCGCAAAAATGCCAATGATGAGGGCTGTAATGCCCAAACCGGAGTACAAGATGATTTGGCGTACAGGATTGCCTTTTGAGATGAAGTCTGCTGCAATAAGCACGAACACCAAGCCAATATATGGCATGAATGAGGAGACATCAGAGCCGCCAATGGTATTTGCAAGTGCAAAAATGCCAAATGCGACAAGCGGTAAGAAAATGCCCATTATGCGGTTAAATAATGCGGATTTTTCGAATACGCCGGCTGCCGAAGCCCAGCGCCCAATCATCATTGAGGCCCAAAACAAAGACACAAATGGAGCGACTTCGCTTTCTTCTTTTCCTAGATGTTGTTTCATGAATTCTGGCAAGTTACTCTGCGTAGCTACTTCTACACCTACATATAGGAAGATTGCGATCATGGCCAGCAACACCTGCGGTTCGCGCAGCGTACTCAAAAGCTGACCTGTTTCGTTTTGTGAGTCATCGCCAATTGAATCTGGAACAGAGGAGAATTTGAAGAAAAGTGCGGCCAAAACAAAGGTAGCGCCAAGGATGAGGTAGGGCATTTGAACGGCAGTGAGGTCAAGGGTGGTTTCACCTTTTGGGAGCCCACCAAAAATAGCATAAGAGATAATTACCGGACCAATGGTGGTGCCGAGGTTGTTGATTCCGCCAGCCATACTGAGTCTGACATTCCCTTTTGCGGGGTCACCCATTTGAATGGCCAATGGATTGGCAGCCGTTTGTTGTAGGGAAAATCCGAGGCCCACAATAAATAAACCGCCTAAAAGAAGCGGAAATGAACCTCCATTTGCCGAAGCCGGTATAAATAAAAGCGTTCCGGCTGCCGAAATCAGTAAGCCAAGAGCAAGGCCATTTCGGTATCCGATTTTGTTAAGGATGTCTTGTTTGAGGACACCCGAAATCGAGAAATAAAGTAATGAACCTACTGTGTATGCGACATAAAAAGCAAACTCAATGAGCTGAGATTGCAATTGGGTTAGCGTAAGTGCTTTTTTAAATACAGGAATGAGAATGGAGTTTGAAGCAGCTACAAAACCCCAGAAGAAAAAGATGACAATGAGTGTCCCGAAGGCACTGTAATTTGTTTTTTGCATGGTAGTCGTTAAAGTTTTGGTCCAAATTACAATAATTTGGTTTTAACCGACGTGCTGCTGCGTAATTTTTTCTTTGTTGAGTTGAAATAGGTCTGAAATTGTCTTCACAATTGCCGCTGCATCGAAACCGCAATCTGCCCAAAGTTCTTCTTGGGTGCCGTGGTGAATGTACTCGTCTGGAATACCCAAGCGAATGACATCGGCTTTGTATTTTTGATCGACCATGAATTCGAGAACCGCTGAACCGAACCCTCCCATTAGGCAACCGTCTTCAACGGTGATGACTTTGTCAAATTTGCTAAAGATTTCATGCAAAAGCAGGGTGTCCAAAGGCTTGACAAAACGCATGTCGTAGTGTGCAACAGAGACGCCAGATCCTTTGAGTTGATCGATGGCTTTTTGTGCAAAATTACCAGGATGGCCAATACTGAGAATAGCGATGTCGTCTCCGGAGGTCACCTTACGACCTTGTCCAATTTTGATTTCTTTGAATGGCGTTTTCCATTCGGTCATGACGCCGTTTCCGCGCGGATAACGAATGGAGAACGGCCCTTGGTTGGGCAATTGAGCAGTATACATGAGGTTGCGCAGTTCTTCTTCGTTCATTGGTGCAGCAACGACCATATTAGGAATCATGCGCATGTAGGCAAGGTCATAGGCCCCGTGGTGCGTTGCGCCGTCGGCTCCTACTAGGCCGCCACGATCCAGACAGAAAACGACATTGAGATTTTGTAATGCGACATCGTGCAGGACTTGGTCAAATGCACGCTGCATAAAAGAAGAGTAAATATTGCAGAACGGCACTAAGCCTTGGGTAGCCAAACCAGCGCTGAACGTAACGGCGTGTTGTTCGGCAATACCGACATCAAAAGCGCGTTTTGGCATGGCTTGCATCATGATGTTGAGCGAACAACCCGAAGGCATGGCTGGCGTCACACCCATGATTTTGTCGTTTTTTTCTGCGAGCTCGACAATGCTGTGGCCAAATACGTCTTGGTATTTGGGTGGCTCTGGAGATTTCGGAACAACCTTAACGATTTCACCGGTTTCTTTATTAAAAACCCCTGGCGCATGCCATTTAGTGGGGTTGCCTTCTTCTGAGAACTTATAACCAGCGCCTTTACGGGTAATGCAATGAAGAATTTTTGGACCAGGGATGTCTTTGAGGTCTTCTAGCACTTTAGCCAAACCAATAACGTCGTGGCCGTCTACTGGGCCAAAATAACGGAAATTGAGTGCTTCAAAAAGGTTGGATTGTTTGAGTAGCGTGCCTTTGAGTGCGTGTGAAACCTTGGAGGCAATCGTTTGGGCATCCGGACCAAACTTTGATATTTTGCCCAGAAGCTTCCAGACTTCGTCTTTGACTTTGTTGTAAGTATGTGAAGTGGTGATATCCGTAAGGTACTCTTTGAGTGCCCCAACATTGGGGTCAATAGACATGCAGTTATCATTGAGGATAACAAGCAAATTGGCATCTTTCTCGAATCCTGCATGGTTGAGGCCTTCAAAAGCGAGTCCGGCGGTCATGGCGCCATCGCCAATAACGGCAATGTGCTGGCGTTGTTTTTCACCTTTGTACTGATTGGCAACGGCCATACCAAGAGCGGCCGAAATAGAGGTGGAGGAGTGGCCCACGCCGAATGTATCGTACTCACTTTCAGAGCGTTTTGGGAAACCAGAAATACCGCCTTTGAGTCGGTTGGTATGGAAGCGCTCACGGCGGCCAGTAAGGATTTTATGGCCATAAGCCTGGTGCCCTACGTCCCAGACGAGTTGGTCTTCAGGGGTGTTGAATGCATAGTGTAAGGCAACAGTGAGCTCTACAACACCCAACGAAGCACCGAAATGAGAATTGCCAATTTCTGAAATAACATCGACGATATATTGGCGCAACTCTTGGGCTACTTGGGGCAGCTGTTCTTCGGTAAAATTTTGACGCAAATCGCTCGGAACTTGAATTTGAGAGAGGTACGGACCGGGCTTGTAAGGATGATTTGACATATAAGCAAAGTTAAGCGTTTCAGTAGCTTATCAAACACCCTAACGGCTTTTTTGTTCAATTAGTGTGTGGCGCTTGACTTTAGGTTGTTTTTTTCCATCACAAATGCAAACCCAACAAAAAGCAAGACCAGCAAATTATGTAAGAAATGATTGATCAAGGCTTTGTCAAAATGGATTTGCTGCCCTATCCAATATACAAGCAAGCTAGTGCTGAGGTATAAAAAGAACTTTTTCAGGTTGTAGGGAATGGGATAGTGTCGTTGCCCCAAGAAATAAGAAAGGGTCATTTGTGTGGCATAGACAATGAGTGTAGCCCAAGCACTTGCCATGTATTGGTATTGAGGGATGTAGTACACATTGATTGCAATAGTGAGAAGGGCACCCACAATTGTGATGTAGGCACCGTATTGTGTTTTGCCGCTTAACTTATACCAAATACTCTGATTGTAGTAAATACCCAAACAAACATTGGCGAGCAGTAAAATGGGCACTACTTTAAGACCTTCCCAATAAGCTTCTTTTTGGATAAAATGTTTGAATAGGTCTAAATTGAGGCTCACCACCAGAAAAACAGCACACACCATAGCAATGAAAATGTTCATGACGCGCACATAAACTGTATTGCGGTCTTGATTTTGCATCTGTTTGAAAAAGAAAGGTTCGGCCGCATACCGATAAGCTTGTAAGATGATCGTGACCAACATAGCCAATTTGTAGCATGCGCTATAAATACCCACTTGTGACTCTGCATAGCTCAGCGAGTCCGGAATATTCGGATCGTATAGAATGTGTTTGATTAAGATGCGGTCAAAAGTTTCGTTGATTATACCTGCAAAACCTGCAATGACCAATGGTATTGCATAACGCCACATCCGTTTGTAGAGGCCCCAATCTTTAACAAATACGACATTGAAAATGCTATCGTAAAGTAAAAGCGGTTTAGCGAGCGATGAGATGAGGTTGGCTAATAGAATGAACAAAATGCCTTCTTCAGGTCTTTCGGCGCTAAAGAAGAAGACCATTGCAATGACATTTAACGCTATGTTGAGCCCGATGCTCGTCATTTGGATGGCTGCAAAACGCAGTGCTTTTTCTTCGGCGCGCAAACGCGCTAGTGGGAGCGCGGTAATGGCATCAATCATGACGATGGTGCCTAATAGAACGACATACTCGTTGTGCCCTTCGAAGAGCAGTGCAGTAGCAATATCGTTATTAAAGTAGAGTAAAATCAGGTAAAACAAACCATTGATGCCTACTACCGACCAAAAAGCGGCACTGTATGCTTTTTGCTTATCGCCTTCATTTTGTAGAAAGCGAAAGAAAGCGGTTTCCATGCCGAAAGTAAGCAGCACAATCAAAAAGGCAACCCATGCATACAATTCGGAGATGACGCCGTAGTCAGCGGTTTGTGCGAAATAATAGGTGTGTAATGGAACCAGCAAATAGTTGAGCAAGCGCCCTACAATTGAAGGGAGCCCATAAATGGCTGTTTGGCCAACTAATTTGCGGATGGGATTGCTCATATTAGCCTCGGAAGTTCGGCTTGCGTTTTTCTAAAAATGCGGTGGTGCCTTCTTTGAAGTCTTTGGTGCCAAAACACTTGCCGAATTCTTCGATTTCGGTGTGGTAGCCATTGACGCCACTTTGAAAACCAGCATTGACACAACGAATTGCCGCAGCTATTGCCATTGGTGAGTTATTGCAAATTTTATCGGCCATTGCCTCAGCACTTGCTAATAAGTCGGCTTGTTCTACCACGGCATTGACTAATCCCCATTGTAGTGCTTCTTCGGCTTTGAGCATACCGGCCGTGAATATAAGTTCGTTGGCTTTGCCGCGTCCGACCAATTGTGCCAAACGTTGGGTGCCGCCGTAGCCTGGAATAACGCCCAAAGAAGTTTCTGGCAAGCCCATTTTAGCATTGGCACTTGCAATACGAATGTGCGCAGCCATGGCCAATTCCAGGCCGCCGCCCAGCGCAAAACCGTTAACCGCTGCAATAACGGGCGTATTCAGTTGCTCGATGAAGTCAAAAAGAGTGGCTTGGCCGCGCTGGGCCAATTCACCGCCTTGGGCAATGTTGAAATCGGCAAACTCTTTGATGTCGGCGCCAGCCACAAATGCTTTTTCTCCGCTGCCGGTCAAAATAATGACCCCCACATTAGGGTTTTCATTGGCCGTTTTCAATGCGTCGTGAAGCGCTTCAATTGTTTGTTTATTGAGGGCGTTAAGTTGCTGTGGACGATTGATGGTGATGAATGCAATTTGTTTGCGGATTTCAGTAAGTACGAGCGCTTCCATATATAAATATTAATGCGATAAAGATAGGTAGAATAATCTTTGTGGGGTCTTAGTGCGGTATGCTGATTCGAAAAGTGGTTCCTTTGTCAGGGGCCGATTGCAGCACAAAGACTTTGCCTTTATGGTATTCCTCTACTATTCTTTTGACAAGTGTAAGGCCGAGCCCCCAGCCGCGTTTCTTGGTAGAATAACCGGGTTCAAATATTGTTTTGAATTGTTTAGGTGTCAAACCTTTGCCGGTGT
>VFQT010000492.1_pt1 | contig 57225 bp, 54 predicted proteins | sample 3512381 | NCBI WGS metagenome assembly VFQT01 (sample SAMN10412376, study PRJNA504923) | tailings metagenome | isolation source: Relicate 2 Philex TSF3 active mining site | place: Philippines: Tuba, Benguet | collected 2017-08-29
GCCCGCGCGATTGTCGACTTCCTCGCCGCCGGGATCGCAGAACACACCTTCGGCAAATAAACACCAACACGAAACGGGAGCACAGAGATGACTTTGAATGAATTGATTGAACGTCTGGAAGAATACCGCGACGAGTTGGGTGGCGATTGTGAGGTCCGCCTGATGACTCAGCAGAACTGGCCCTTCGAGAACGCGATCACCGGGCTGGTCTCCGGTACGGAAATCAACGAATCGGATGAAGACGGCGATGACCGCGACGACGAAGATGTGGACGAAGACGCGGTGGTCTACATCGTCGAAGGGACGCAGCTCGGATACGGATCGAAGCGGGCCTGGGAGATTGCCAACTAACGCCGAAACGCCAGGTGGCGTCGCCCGGCGGTGGTTCGCCGGGCCTGATGATGGCAGCCATCCATTGCAATCGAATCTGGAGACGACAAGATGAAACTGAACGACGTGAAGATCGGTGGTGAATACGAAGCCCGAATTGCAGGCGAGACCATGCAGGTCCGCATCTTGGCAGAGAAGGCATCGGGCGGGTGGTCAGCCCTGAACATGGCGACGAAGAAGAAGATCTTCGTTCCCCTCGCCAGGCAGCTGCGAGAGCCGGGCACGACCGCGACGACAACAACAACCGAAGGCAATTTGACCGTGATCGAGGTCCCACCGGCGACCGTCGAAACCATCAACGCACCCGAAACCAAACCTACCCGGAAGAAGAAGGCTGCGGATGAATCCGCCACACCTGCAAAGAAGACCAGCCAGATCGAGGCGGCGATTCAGGTCCTGACGGAATCCAAAGAGCCCATGAACTGCCAGGCAATGGTCGAGGCCATGACGACCCGGGGATTATGGACCAGCCCGGGCGGCAAGACGCCTCACGCTACGCTGTACGCCTCGATCCTCCGAGAGATCAACACGAAGGGCAACGACGCCAGATTCCGCAAGGTCGACCGAGGCCAGTTCGTAGCTGCCGGATCGGAGGCGTAACCATGACCGCACCCGAACACCTCGATTACGCTGAAGAAGCCGAATCGGCGGAACGGGCGGAAGCATGGCCCCAAGCCCTGGCTCTCTGGCAACGGGCAATCGCTACATGCCCGGTCGAACAACCGACCTATTTCGAAGGCGTCGACCGATGCCAGCGGCAGATGGATGTGGATGCCCAGCTCGCATCGATCGCCAGGCGAGCGATGGACGTCCCAACCCTGGAAACCCGAAACTCCGATGGCCTCGACTTCCACGAGGTTGCCGTCTGGGAACTCCTGAAAGCCCTTCGCCTGGCCTACCGAGCCGGCCAGGCAACCCGATAGCGACGTCCGCCATGCACGTCGCCCACGAGGCCCCACACCGGGGTCTCGTATCGCTGTGGAGATGCTAACTATAGAGAAACGTCGTTTGTGATTAATCCTACAATCTGTCCTCCGTGAATGAGAATGCATCCAGTACTCATTGCGAGATTCTTTGCACTTTCTGTGAACTCGCTGTTCGTGATCACGCAGCATGCATCACATTTGTAGTGAGCCATCCCGGCAAACGCTTCCTGGACTGCAGAGTTACCGACGGAGCCAGCGTATCCCTTCACCTGTACTGCGATTCTGCGCCCGACCTTTGCGATGATAAGGTCAACTCCTTGGTCTCCAGAAGACGGTGTGGTTTCGACATGATAACCCTTCTCTCGAAATACTTCCTCAAGGAAATGCTCGAATTCGACGCCACGCATTGATCGCCAATCACGTTGTGCCAAAGCGTGGCGATTTGCATTCCGTCGTTCTTGTTGGAGCGATCTCTGAATCTTAATTCGCGTATCAAGGAGCTCCTCATTTGCGAAATTGATCATTCCCTGTATCTTCCAGAGCAGGACGGCACTGTCCCGAGTGTCGTCTTCGAGCTGCAATCGACGGTGACGAAGTGGCGTTAATGACTCATGAATCTGTTCGTCACTGTGAAAGTACAGCAGTGCCACAGTAAGAGTAATCCAACCCAAAAAACAGGCCATTGCAGCATAAACAGCCAGCTGACGTCCTACTCCAACGAGATCAGTGATGATAAACACCAACGCTGCAAGAATGGGCGCTGGCAACAATACTGCAGTCATTCGTGGAAAAGCGGTTTTGTCAATAAATTGCCTCACTATTGACTGTGCATGCTTACATTGAACTGCAATGGCAGTCCAGGTGGCTTGCTTTGTTGTTGCATTCGCCTTCTTTGACTCTTCAGAGTACTTTTGTCCGAGCCAATCGACCATTGACGAAAGAAGGTCTTCAGTTTCCTTTAAAGTCGGAGATGGTTGTCGGTTTCGATAGGCTGCAAGCCAATCATCAATGCCGTTAGATGGATCAAGCAAATCTTGGAAATTCATCGCTGAAACTGCGTCTCCAATCACGTTACGCCGTCATCGATTCGCCACGAAATCGGAACATTCCGTCGTTTTATCGAACTTTCACCCGCTGGTCTTGTATTGCTATGAACTCGCCAGCTTATGTGTCGTTCAGCGATGTGGCAGACGTTTCTGATTCTTGAATCTCCTTCAATGTTCGGCCAGCCGTGTCCTTCCAGTCCAAGCGTCCATTCGAGGAACTCCCCATCACGAACGATGAAGCGAATGACGGTGAGCTAAATGTGTAATCTTGGCTGAATCGCAGAACGTTCCCGTCCAGACAGACGACGCCGCTGTTTGCCAGATCCACGCGGAGTTGGCTGATGTTTGGGAAATGCTTTTGCAGTGACGGAACTTCAACAGCCGCAGCCTCTGATCCCGAAAGCACCACGAATCCCTGCGAAGTGTCTCTGCCACGTGCATTTGTGCCACGACCCGTGCAGTAGAGAAGTGACGATTCGCCACTTGTCGGTTCAACGCCGCTCTCGAACGCATGAATACCCAAGACCGGCAACATCCCCAGAATGTTTGTGAGAAACACATCCATATCTGCCTTGTCTGCTTCGGAAAGTGTTGGCTGACTCGGTTTGTTCGCGTTGTCCATCTTCACGCGCTTTGCCGCGAACCCTCGAGCGACCAGACGCGACTCAAGATATTGCACATGGGCTTTATTGAGCAGGCCAGCACTTGCCACGAAGAGCAACGCCTGTGTCCAAAAATCCTTCTTTGCGTAATGGCTTTCCAACCGAGGTCCAACTGGATCGCCTTCGCCGATGTACAGCATTTCACCGTCGGCATCAGTTCGGGGGCCAAGCAGGAGATAGATTCCTGTTTGGTCAAACTCCTGGCGCTGGCGGACCTTGGTGTAGATCGCCCGGGGAAACATCACTGCCTTCCCAATCCAGTTCGATCGTTCCACGATTCGGATCCCGTCGGGATCACCATCAGCTACAAAGATCCTGATCGAAAATGGCGGCGAATTACTCATCGAAACATTCCTTTGAACCTTACGGCAACGAACTGCTGCTTGCCTAAAGGCCCTTTTTCAAAAGATCAAGCGAACCCTTCCCGAACGATCCTGCACAACTCATCCGCGCGGCAGTGGATGCCTGCGGCCAGATCAAGGTAAGTGTGTGCTTCCAGTGTGGCAACTTTACCACCCGGGAAACATGCGAAACGAAGGGGAAAAGAAATGGTGAACTTGAAGCCAGCGGTGGGCTACATCCGCATGAGCACCGATCAACAACAGGACAGCCCAGCCAGACAACGGAAGGACATTCTGGAACTGGCAATGCGACTGGGATACGAAATCATTCGCTGGTATGAAGACCACGGTCTGACCGGGACCGAATCCAGCAAACGCAAAGACTTTCAGAAGTTGCTGGCCGATGCCAAAGGCGGGAAGTTCGTTGCCGTGCTGCTCTCGGAGCAGAGTCGAATGTCCCGTGAAGACATCTTTGACTGCATGGAGCATTGGCGACTCTTCCGCGATGCTGGCGTGACCATCGTTACCTGTCAGCGCGGTGAACTGAAGTTCGACAACCTCGGTGGCGTGATCACCGCGATTGTTGACCAATATGGAGCCCGGGAGGAATCGCTCAAACTGGCCGACCGCGTGGTCAGCGGAAAGCGTCTTGCGATCAGTAGAGGCCAGAAGCAGGGTGGCCTTTTGTATGGTTACGATCGCGAGATTCTCGACGAAACCGGCCAGGTCGTGCGGCGGGTTACCTGCCATGAAAAATTCAGCAAACCCGCGAATTGGTCATCACGTCTGGTACCAGCCAACGATACACAGGCTGTGGCCGCGGTGCGATACATGTTCGAGTCCGTTGCCAGCGGATCCTCATGTGGGGCCGTCGCCCGGGAACTCAACCGCCGTGGCCATCGCACCATGTTTGGAAAGCGATTCAACGCGACGTCAGTGCGCCGCACAATCCGCAACGTCACTTACGCTGGTGATGTCGCCTCGGGGAAGCGCCGACGACGCGGTCGGTTTCGCAGCCTGCATGATGAAGGTGGTGCGTTTTGCCAGAACGCGCACGAGCCTTTGGTGTCGCGGGCACTATTCGACAAAGTGCAGCGACGATTGCAGGCCAATCAAAACGCATCACGGAGTTCGACGCCAGGTAAATACCTGCTGACGGGACTGATTTACCTCGCGGACAACGGGCACCGGATGCAGGGGTTTACGATGAGCCACAGCAACCGAAAGGTCGTCCGCCGTTACTATGGACCGCCACCGCGGCTGTTTGAAGAGTTCCCGGATGACTCGGATCGCCCCACGTTCCGCGCCGACACGATTGAACAGGCGGTCCTCGAAAAGCTGCGTGAATTCCTTTCTGTGGAACGGAACAAGCGGGCGATTCGAACAGAGATTGATCGACGGACAAAGAAGGCGGTCGTGGAGACCGACCGTATCGAATCCCAGCTGGCAGAGATTCGATCCAAGATCGAAAGGGCCACAGAGAATCTGGCACTGGCCGACCGCAATGACATTCCTGGCATCACTCGATTGCTGGCTGGATGGCGTGACCGTGAATCGGAACTCAAAGAGCAGTTGCGACGTGCCCATGGGCAACAGGCACCAACGGCCGAGGCCCTGGCAATCATCAACCGTCTGGATGATCTGTTGATTCACTTGGGTGAAGGCGATCGTGAGAAACTGCAGCAGGCCATTCGCCAGACCGTCAAACGGATCACACTTCGACGTGAGCGGCGGTATGGCAAATCCTGGCGGATCACGCTGTGGGATGGTGTAATCGAACTGCGGGACGAATTCGGAATAGACGCCGTCCTGCATCTGACCGATGACGATATCCCCAGCCCCGGCAACTGGCGTAATGCGGCACGGTTCATTCAATCAAAGGGAGGGGTCGTCTTCTTCAAAGACGTCGCCAAACACATGGGCCTGAAGGGTTCGTGCGTATCACGGGTCTTGGCGCAATCGGTTCTGAGCGGGAAGGTGCGGAACCTAGGCCACCAGAAGGGATGGATCGCCAACGGATAACAACGCACCGAATTTGTACGAAATCCTCTCGCCTCTCGGATGCCGTTCAACGTCGCGGCTGGCAATAGCTCGTCCTACAACTATGCGTCCGGCCGACTGGATCATCAAACCTACTTCAAATCACTCCGCATCGACCAGTCTCGCGTTGAACTGACGGTGCTGGATCGCGTTCTGGCCGCATGGCTCGACGAAGCCGTGCTGGTCAATGGTCTGCTGCCCACCGGACAGGGCCTGATTGCCGAATGGCCGCATCAGTGGTTCTGGGACGGACATGAGCATGTTGATCCCGCCAAAGAAGCCTCTGCGCAGGCAACTCGCCTTGCCTCACTGACTACCACGCTGGCCGACGAATACGCCCGTCGAGGTCAGGACTGGGAAACACAGCTACGTCAGCGAGCCAAAGAACTGGCCCTGATGCAGGAACTTGGATTGTCCATCGCTCAAAGCACCTCTCAACCTTCCACGGAGGAACCCAATGTCGCTCACGACGAAGAACCAGTTGCCGCTGAGTAACCCTCGCACCGTTCAAATGACAGCGACCGCGGCGATTGAAATCGAAGCGGCAGCTGACGGCGGTGCCGGCAATCTGCTGCCTCGGTTTCAGATGCTGGCTTACACCGGAACTCCGATGCGAGTCTCCGGTTGGCGACATCCTGTCGTGCTGGATCTGGCCGGCCTGTCGATTCCTTCGCAGTCTCGCCCGATTCGCTTTGGGCATGATGCGATGGCTGGAGTGGGTCATACCGACAGCATCCGGGTCGAGCAGGGACAGTTGCTGGCGTCCGGCATTGTGTCGCGAGATACGGCGGCCGCCCGTGAAGTCGTGATCAGTTCGAAGAATGGATTCCCCTGGCAGGCGTCTGTCGGGGCCAGTGTCGAAGAGTTTGAGTTTGTGAAGGAGCACCAGCAAGTGACGGTCAACGGAAAGCAACACAACGGTCCTCTGAACGTGGTCCGCAAATCCACGCTCGGAGAAATCAGTTTCGTGGACCTCGGCGCGGATGGCTCCACCAGTGCCAGCGTGGCCGCCAATCAGACGGACGATGGCGACGACACGATGGCTGACTTCGACGACGATGACACACCGACCACTCCTGTTGCAGCCCGAACTCCGGTTGTACCAGCGGCATCTCCAATCGTGGCCACATCAGCCGTGGACGACATCCGGCGCCAGGCAGCTGCGGAAATCGAACGCATCGACGGCATCCGACGCCTGTGCAATGGTCGCCACCCACGAATCGAGGCCCAGGCGATCCGCGACGGCTGGGACGTCCAGCGCACCGAGCTGCAAATTCTCCGGGATAACCGTCCGGCGGCTCCAGCAGTGCATGTCCCGGAACGCACGGTGACGGCTCAGGTTCTGGAAGCCGCTTGTCTGCGAACGGCCAAGTCGAATTCGGTCGAGGCCAGCTACGATCATCGGACGCTGGAACTGGCGGACAGCCGGTACCGAGGCGGGATTGGCCTTCAGGAACTCCTGCTGGAAGCGGCTTGGGCCAACGGATACACCGGACGCAACTTCCGGGATAGCCGAGCCGTCATGCGGGCCGCCTTCAATCGCGATGTCCAGGCCGGCTGGTCCACCATCGACATCGGCGGCATCCTGTCGAATGTCGCCAACAAGTTTCTGCTGGAAGGATTCTTCAGCGTTGAGCGGGTCTGGCGGAATCTGTGTGCGGTCCGGAACGTATCGGACTTCAAAACAGTGACCAGCTACCGACTGATCGGTAAAGATCAGTACGAGCAGGTGGCTCCCGGTGGTGAATTGAAGCACGGCACTCTGGGACAGGAACAGTATTCGAACAAGGCCGACACGTACGGCCTGATGTTGTCCATTGATCGCCGCGACATCATCAACGATGACCTCGGTGCCATCACGACGGTACCTCGCAAGCTGGGGCGTGGGTCCGGCCTGAAGATCAACGACGTGTTCTGGACGATCTTCCTGAACAATGCGTCGTTCTTCTCGGTCGGCAATAAGAACTATGCGGCCGGAGCGGATACGGCGCTGACGATTGACGGCCTCACCAAAGCCGAGGTGGCGTTCCTCGATCAGGTCGATGGTGATGGCAAGCCGATCGGCATGATGCCATCCATCATGCTGGTTCCGACGGCACTCTCCGCCTTCGGCACGCAACTCTACAAGTCGGTCGAGCTGCGGGACAACACGGCGAATGCGAAGACGCCGATCGGCAACCCGCATCAGGGCAAGTTCCGGGTGGAAGTGAGCCGCTATCTGGCCAACAGCCAGTATACGGGCAACTCCGCCAAGGCATGGTACCTGCTCGCAGAACCGACCGATCTGCCGGTGATCGAAATGGCGTTCCTCAACGGCCAGGAGTCACCGACGATCGAAACCGCCGAAGCGGACTTCAACGTGCTCGGGATCGAAATGCGGGGCTATCACGACTTCGGTTGTGCCCTGCAGGATCCTCGCGGCGGCGTGAAGATGAAGGGCGAAGTCTGATCCGAAGTCGCCAGTTGACAGTGGGCAGTCGTCAGTCGGAAACACAGTTCAAACAGGGAGTTAACGAAAAATGCCACAGGCAACATTTGTTCTGGAAGGGGACACGATCGATTTCACAGCGGCCGCTGCGGTGGCCGTCGGGGACGTCGTCGTGCAGGGAGATCTGGTTGGCGTTGTGACCCGCACACTGGCCATCGGGGAACTGGGTTCGCTGATCGTCGAGGGTGTTCTCGACTTCAACAAGCTCACCAACGTCGCCTTTACGGTCGGCACGATCCTGTACTGGGACGACACCAACAATGTCGTCACGGCCACAGCCACCGGCAACAAGGCTATTGGCAAAGTAGTGCGTGCGGCAGCGACGACTGATCCCACGGTCCGAATTCGCATGAGCCAGTGACGGAGTTCTGATCATGGGCGACCTACTCGACAAAGGCTCCGCCTGGCTGGAAAGCCAGCGAACTCTGCACATGACCCGCGACGTCACGTACGCCCGCGGCATCATCACAGCTGTGGTCAAAGCGACCATTGGTCGCACGGAATACGAGACCGATGACGGGCAGGTCGTCCGCACAGAATTCACAGATCGCGATTTCCTGATCTCGGTAGCCGACCTGATCCTGAACGGTATTACCACACTGCCGGAGGAAGGCGATCAGATCCGGGAAGTTCATGGGGACAGCTTGCTGATCTTTGAAGTGATGGGCTGGCGATACTCGGACCCCTATCGCCGGACCTTTCGTCTGGAAACCAAACATGTCGGAACGGAGAGCGTGTAATGTCAGTGATGACGGATGTGGCCGATGCGATCGTGGCGGAACTCAATTCGGCCACGCTGAGTCAGCCAGTCAATGTAGTTCGATCGTATCTGCCGCAGTACAAGCTGACGGAGATGCAGAACCTGCATGTGACGGTGGTGCCGAAAGGCATTGTGCTGGCGAATCCGGATCGCAGCCGCAGTCAGGCGGATTACAGCTTCGACGTGGCTGTGCAGAAGAAGTTCAGCACCGGCTCCAATGAAGAACTGGATGTGCTGACTGATCTGGTGCAGGACATCGTGTCATTCTTCCGGAACAAACGGCTGGATTCGTTTCCGAATGCAGTCTGGATGAAGACCGAACTGCCACTGCTGTACGCGCCCGACCATATGGATCAGCTGCGACAGTTCACCAGCGTGCTGACGCTGACCTACCGCGTGATTCAATGATCGGCATGAAACTGAAGGCGGCAAAAGGCCTGTTCTTTGACCGGGCTCGAGTGATCAATGCCGTCGATCGAACCACTCGCAGAAACCTGTCTCGATTTGGAGCGTTTGTTCGAAAACGAGCCCGATCCAGTATTCGAACTCGCAAACGCATCTCTGAACCCGGCCAGCCACCCACCAACCGTACCGGCCTGCTCAAACGCAACATTCTCTTCGTCTACGAACCAACACGACGCAGTGTGGTGATTGGTCCCGTGCTGCTGAACACAAGCTCCGGGGCTCCGGAACTGCTGGAACATGGCGGCACGGTCATCCGACAAGTCCGCGGCCGTAGTGTCCGGATGACCTATCGACCGCGACCGTACATGGGTCCGGCATTCGAGGAAGAACAGAACCAGCTGGAGAAACTCTGGCGGAACTCAGTGAGGTGAACAGTGGCTTCGATGGCGTCAACAGAAACCCACGGCAATGGAAATGGCTATGTCGTCATTCCGCGATGGTTCGTGTCGTTCCTGAGCTTCCTGGTTTCGGTCGTCTTTGTCGGTGCCGTGCTCTGGGCGTGGTCCATCTCGAATGATGTGAGTGCGATCAAAGCGGAAGTGAAAGCCACCAATGATATTCGGGCCAGTGAACTGGAAGACGTGCGACGGCGACTGGATCGGCATGACGTGCTCTTTGATCGACTGTTCGAAAGGATCCAGCCCAAATGAGTGATTTCGAACCACTCGATATTGCCGCCTGTTACGGGACGGATCCGACATCGCGGGCCATCTCGTGGCTGACGGCCTCACCGTTTGCACCACGGCGGCTGCGTCGGGGTCCTTCCCACGTGGCGGTGATCACCAACTTCCATGAAGTCCCCGTCTGGATTGAGTCCACAACCTTGTGTCGGCACACGTGTCTCGTGCATGGAGAACGCATCGCTGGCTGCCAGGTTCACGAGCCGGAACTACGAATCAACGACTATCTCGCAAGCGGAGGTCACGTCGATTTGTATCGCCTGTCTCCGGTCGATCGATTGTCCAGCAGCGAGTCGCAGCTGCTGACTCGGATTCTGATCCGGCACTTTGTCGGTCGGAACGTGACTTATGACATCGGCGGTGCGCTGCTCTCGGGAACCCGGCTGTTCAAACACACGCGGCTGCTGCCGAGTGCGGATCTCAATCAACTGTTTTGTTCCGAGCTGGCGGCCAAGGTGCTGATGCGGCTCGGCCGCCTGAACCGCGACAACCCGACCAAATACAACCCGGGAACTCTGCTCCGGCAGCTTGTACGCGAAGGCACGATGCAGTTTGAACGTTCGTTTTCGAGTGAGGAACAGCGATGAGACAGACACTTTGGTGGTGCGCCGCACTGTGGCTGTTCCGAAGTACTGCAATTGCGGATGTCAGTGATGCCATCGTCATCGTCGATGGCTGCAGCGGTGTCTGTGTGGATACGGCAGGGATTGTTCTGACGGCGAAGCACTGCGACCTGCCTGCTGAAGTGACGGTGCGGTTCAAGCAACGCAGCGTTAGGGCAATTCGAATCTATGAGAGCCACGACTCTGAAGGCCCGGTGGCGTACGACTGTAATGGTGACGGATATCCGTCGCTCCCCGTCGCAGCCACGGCACCGGCCATTGGAGAAAAGCTCTGGTCGTTCGGCTATCCATCGCTCAACGGCCAGCGCGAACTGCGACGCAACTGTGGACCGTTACTGCGGTGGGGCACGTTCAAATATGCGGGCGGTGAATTCAATGGCAATGTGCTCGGATTTGCCTGTGCTGGCGGCTGGAGCGGCGGACCGTTGCTTAACGCTAAAGGAGAAGTCTGTGGTCTGCTGAACAGCAGTGATGATCGCACCAGCGTGTTCATCTCCTCGGCGGCCGTGCGACAGGCGTTTGCTGCGGCGAGGCAGAGGCCAGAAAGACCTGCAGAGGAATCACCGCCGCTGTTACCTGAACTGTTGGTCTTTGGAACTCCCACGTGCAGCCCTTGTCTCAAGTTCAAAGCGGATCTGAATTCCGATCGCAGCTTCTCCTCGTTGCTGCGATCGACCTACGAACTGGTTTGGGTCGACATCAATCAACGCCCGGAGATGGCGAAGAAATATGGCATCGAACAGGTTCCAGTGTTCATTAGCGAACGGGGAATACGCATCGTCGGTTACACCGGACCAGAGGATCTGCTGTTGAATCTGGGTCTGAAGCCCAAACCGGATCCGGCACCGCCGCCCATGACGGAGCCAGTCCCCGTGACTGGTGAACCACAACCAACGCCACCGACTGAACCTACTTCCCCTGTTACACCTCCCTCCGATCCGATCGACCGACTCACATCGCTGACTCAGCACGCCATTACCATCGCAACCTGGCTGGGCGTCACAGGAATCTCCGGCGGAACTGCCGGCGCTCTGCTCGGGGGACTTGCTCTCTGGCGAACTGTTCGACGAAGACGTCATCCAGTGATACCGAACGCAGCCCCTCCAACAAACCCATTGCCACCCACTATCACACACGACTCAGCACCGCTGCCACAAGCCATCGTCCCGGAAACACGCTTTGCCGCCTATGAGCGGGATTCCCATGCCGAAGCCTTCGCCTGGGCTGCCGCCGAGATGGCTCGCAAATATCCGGGAGCGGTTGGCACGCTCGAATCACTGCAGGGACTGATGAATCAATACCTCGCAGCGCGTGGCATCAAACGAACGAACAAAACTTAGGTCTGTGATTCCCCTTCTTCCGTCTCGATCAGGATTCATTCTCATGGCAGGTACTGATGCATTTCTGTGGTACAACGTCGGTGACTGGGGCCGCTATGGTCTCGCGATCCCCAACTTCTCCAACGACACTCGTTCTCAGAACGACACAATCCGCTACCTCAACGATGTGATGGGCCGCAATCTGCAGGCCATCCTCTGGCATCCGGATGCTCGTCTGCGAACTCCACCATCCATCAACACGCTCACCCGCATCCACAAGCTCTGCACCCGTGCCCGGTCGATCCTCGCCAGCCGAGCGGTTCCAGCGGCGACTCCGAACATGGAGACCGCACACGCACTGCCGTCTCCGGAAGAGTTTCTGGTCTATCCGACTCCGTACTTCCGCGTCCGCAATCAGTGGCTGAAACAGTACGCCGGTCTGATCCTGCTCTCCCTGACCGAAGCGATGCAGCATCAGGAAAACGCGCGACCGATCGAAATCAGCCAGTCCTTCTCGGGCCTGATTGGGCAGTACATCCACCGCGTCTATCGACTGATGGCGACTGAACTGTTCCGCGTACCCACTGAGGATGCCGCCAAACCCGACTTCACTCTGACCGACGAACAGCTGGCCAGTTACAACCCTTCGGCCTGGTTCACCAGCACGGAAATGCTGGACACAGTGCCGTCGATTGAAGACTGGCTGACCGAAGATGATCTGCAGGTGTTGACAGATGGGATTCCCATCAGCCAGTTGCCACTTCTCGGACGCTGGCCGAACGGACCAATGACCGGAAACACGAGTGCCACGGGATCTCCGGCGGCCCGTGAATCCTTCGCCCCAGCACCCGGCGTATAGTTCCTGGCGCGCACCTCACACTGAAAAGCCATGACGGAGGGAGAGTCGCATGTACGAGTATCGCGCACGGATTGTTCGCGTGATCGACGGCGACACGGTGGAAGCCGAGGTCGATCTCGGCTTCCACATCTCCTCTCGCATGATGCTGCGGCTCTTCGGCATCAACACACCGGAAATCAAGGGAGCCACTCGCCCTGCCGGGCTTTCCGCCCGGGATTACCTCCAGCACCTGATCCAGACACACACCGACTCGACCAGCCAACTCACGATCCGCACACAAAAGGACGCGACCGAAAAGTACGGCCGCTGCCTCGCCACGCTGGTTGCGGGCGACGTGAATCTGAATGAGGCCATGATCGCCGCCGGCCATGCCGTCGTGGCGATGTATCAATAAAAGGAGTGAGCTGACATGGGTGTCAAACTGGGGCTACACGCCAAGCTGTATCGCAACACCGGCAGCGGCGGCACGCCGGCATGGAACGAAATCACGAACGTCCGAGATGTCACGCTGAACCTTGAAACAGGCGAAGCGGACGTCTCCACACGTGGCAACGGCGGCTGGCGGGCCAATATCGGCACGCTCAAAGGAGCCACGCTCGAATTCGAAATGATGTGGGATACGGCGGATGACGACTTTACCGCCATCCGGGAAGCATTCCTGAACAACACGTCGATTGAATTCGCGGTACTTGATGGCGGCAGTTCAACGCCGGGCTCTCAGGGACTGAGGGCAACCATGGCCATCATCAATTTCACTCGCAGCGAACCACTCGAAGAAGCCATCAAGGTGAGCGTCACTGCCAAGCCAACCTATTCCACGACCGCGCCCAGCTGGATGACGGTGGCCTGATTTTCATTCTCTCGGGATTCTGAGGATCTTTTCTGATGCACACGTTCTCTGATACGCAGGGCCGCCCATGGACGATCACGCTCAACGTGGATGCCATTCGACGCGTGCGTTCTGTTCTCAATATCAATCTCCTCGAAGCCATCGAGGGCAAGTTGCTGGAGCGACTGATCACCGACCCGGTCCTCCTTTGCGATATTCTGTTCGTCGTGATCCAGCCGGAAGCCATTTCAAAAGGGATCAGCGACGAAGACTTCGGGCGATCACTGGGCGGCGATGTGCTCGACGTCGCCACCACCGCACTCCTGGAGGAACTCGTCGATTTTTTCCCGAGCGCGAAGCGGACCGTCTTCCGCAAAGCGCTGGCCAAACTGAAGCAACTGGAAACTCTGGCGATCGAGACGGCGACGCAGCGACTGGAGAGCCCCGAACTCGAGCAGCGGATGAAATCCGCCCTCGCATCGACGTCTGGCAGCTGATCTGGCAACTGGCCGGAATCGCCGGCGTCTTTCCCGGGCCGCTGACATTGCGGGAACTGGTCTGGCTGGCCGAAGCCCGGCAACGCGATCAGTGGAATCATACGGCTTCGATCATGGCCCTGATTGCCAATGTGAACCGGGATCCAAAGAAAGGCCGACCGGCCAAACCAGGCGACTTCCATCCGCTCCGCAAGCACTCCACCCGCACCGATCCATCCGAACGCCAACCACCCATCGCCGACATTTCTATTCTCAAGGCGGTCTTCGTGGACCGCAGTCTTCCGGTGGGATAATGATGTATGGCGGGCAACGCACAGGCAATACGTGCAGGACGAGCGTTCGTCGAGCTGTTCGCTGACGACACCAAGCTCGTGCGCGGACTGCGGGCGGCTGAACGGAAACTGCAGGCGTTCGGAGCCAGTGTGCAGACGATGGGGAAAGGGCTGTTCACCATCGGAGCCTCGGTCGTCACGCCGCTGCTGGCGACCACCAGTGTCTTCTCGGAGATGGGTGATCAGCTGGCGAAGATGTCTGGGCGGACGGGCATCTCGGTCGAGGCCCTTTCTGAACTGGGCTACGCAGCTGAACAATCCGGTGCGGACATGTCGACCTTTGAGGGCGGCGTGCGGCGGATGCAGAAGTTTCTGCAATCCGCGGCCGAAGGGTCAACGGCAGCCAACGGAACGCTGGCTCAATTGGGAGTGCGGTTCTCCGACCTGGCCGGGATGGCTCCCGATCAGCAGTTCGAAGCGCTCGCACAGGCGCTCTCGCAGGTGGCCAATCCCACCACCAAAGCCGCACTGGCCATGGAACTGTTCGGCAAGTCCGGGACCACTCTGCTGCCGTTGATGCAGGATGGAGCAAAGGGAATTCAGGATCTCCGCAATCAGGCGCGGGATCTGGGTTTGGTGATCAGCACCGAAGATGCCAAGGCGGCCGAGGTCTTCGGAGATCGCTTGTCCGACCTCTGGAAAGTGGTGAAGAGCGGCGTGTTCGCGATCGGAGCAGCCCTGGCACCGGTGCTGCTCGATCTGACGCAGCAGGCGATCCGGATTGCCAAGACTATCGCCGACTGGATCCGCGAGAACAAAGCCCTCGTGGTCACAGTTTTCAAGATCGCTGCAGGCGTTGCGGCTGCTGGGGCTGCTCTATTTGCTCTGGGAGCACTCATCTCCGGTGTCGGAGCTGCCTTTGGTGTTGTGGCGACCGTGATCACAGGAATCGGATCGGTTCTGGCCACTCTGGGAACCATTGTCGCATCGCTCTTGTCGCCGATCGGCCTGGTCACCGTGGCTGTGGTTGGACTGGGGGCCTATCTGCTCTATGTCTCTGACGCGGGATCCGCAGCACTCACTTGGCTCGCCGAAACTTTTCAGTCCCTGAAGGACGAAGCACTGGCGGCGTGGCAGGGAATCGGCGATGCCCTGGCTGCCGGTGATCTGGCCCTGGCTGCGAAGATTCTGTGGCTGACGCTCAAGATGGAATGGCAGAAGGGTGTCGCGTTCCTCGAAGAGCATTGGATTCGGTTCAAGGAGTTCTTTGTCAGTCTGGCGGCAGACGCCTTCTATGGCACGGTTTCGCTGATGGTGGATGCTTGGGCCGGGATGCAGGTCGCGTGGGTCGAAACCACGGCATTTATGTCCGACGCGTGGACCATCTTCACAGGCAGTCTCACCAAAGGCTGGAGCACGGCTCAGAACTTCATCAGCAAAGGCGTGCTCAAGCTGATGCAGCTGTTTGACAGTGAACTAGACGTCGAAGGCGCGTCGCAAATCCTCGACGAGGAACTGCAGAAACGAAACGCGGCCATTGATCAGCAGATGAATGACCAGATCGGAGCCAGCGACCAGCAACGACAAAAACGCCGATCTCAAATCGAATCCGACCGCCAAGGCGCTCAGGCCGAAGTAACTCAGGCCGCTGAATCTGAACGGCAGGCACGCAATCAAAAGAATGTCGATGATCTGCAGGCTTCGTCCGATGCCCTGTCAGAAGCCCGGCGAGAATGGGAAGCCGCCATCGCTGAGGCTGCTGCGAAACAAACGGACACGGCTGCTCCGGAACTCCCCGATCGCCTGAGGAAAGCTCAGGACAATCTGGCCGGCATGGAAGACAACCTTGTCCAGGTCCGTGAGCAGCGACTGAGCACGACCGGCACCTTCAACGCGGCGGCGGTCCGAGGACTCGGCGGCGGCTCCGCCGAAGAGCGCACCGCCCGAGCCACCGAATCCACCGCCCAGTCCATCAAGAAAATCGAAGAACGCTCCCGCCTCGGCCAACCCACATTTTCGTGATCGATTCTCTGTGTTCTCCCTTTGCGTTTTCTGACGACTGCCAACTGAAAACTCTTCCCCATGCCCGTCACTGTTCTGGAAAAATGGGACTCACGCGATACCACACTGGCGGAATCCAGTGCGGTCGAGCTCCGTTTTCTGGTGGTCGGCACGGACAATGATGCTGAAGTCGCGTCGCAGGTGCTGCTCGACAGTCCGGCTTTCTACAACGGACTGCCACGGGAAAGCGTCACGTTCGCTCGCATCGGGGAAAAGGAATGGGAAGCCACCGTTCGCTATGCAACGCAGCCAGCCACCGATACCGAACCATCCTTCACGTTTGAAACCGGCGGCGGTACAGCCCATATCACGCAGGCGTTGGGCACAACCGGTGTTTATGTGGCTCCCGGTCAGACGGCCCCAGATTTCAAAAATGCCATTGGCGTCTCCCGTGATTCTGTCGACGGCGTGGACATCGTCGTGCCCACGTACAAATGGACCGAGACATTTCGGCTGCCGGCAGCCATCGTCACCGGTGCCTACAAGGCGTCGCTGTTTGGCCTGACCGGTCGCGTCAACAACCTCGGATTCCGAGGATTTCAGCCGGAAGAAGTGCTGTTTGAGGGGGCTCGTGGCAGTCGTCGTGGTGCGGGGGACTGGGAGATCAGCTTTGCGTTTGCTGCTTCCCCCAACGTCACCGGCATGACGGTCGGCAGTATCACGGGCATCAACAAGAAGGGCTGGGATTACCTGTGGTGTCGTTACGCTGACTTTGAAGACGAAGCCGCTCAGATGCTGGTGAAGCGGCCGGTGGCGGTCATCGTGAATCGTGTCTATCCGTCCGGCAACTTTTCTCTGCTGGGGATCGGATCATGACGGGCGGCGATCCATTTCGACGCGTGCAGCCGGGACAACCCCTGCAGATTCCGGCGGCCGCCTACAATGCGTTTCTGGACGCTGCCGCTGCTGCCGAAAGAAATCAGCAGACTGGCGTACGTTCCGGCGGACCGGAACAACGGTCGTCCACACTGATCCGCATTCGCAATGAAAGCGATCGCGATCTGAAACAGTTTGAGGTCCTCGGGATCGACGCCCCGATCTTCGATCCGCAGGCTTCGCTGGATGCCTTTCGCCGGGAAGTCACATTTCGCGGAGTGTTGCCCGATGAGCAACTGCACTCAGGCCGGTTTGTCGTCCTGCAGGAGCCGCTGCCACGCTTTGGTGTCGGCCTGGCCGTGGTTGTGGGGCTCACGATTGCGCGGCTCTACGATCCCGTCGATGGACCAGCCGGGGATTATGCCGACGTGCGACAGTCGCAGGTCAACAGTGTTCGCCGCCGGAGCAAACCCATCGCGCCAATTGTCTGGGCCGATGATGTGCTGGATGCCAGTCAGCTGCGCTGGGTCGTCCTGCACCTGAATCCGCAGCCCGTAAGACCGACAACCACCACGACGACCTGCGGTCCCAGCGTCGGTTACTGTCTGTATGAAGCCGAATTTGATCCGGAACATCCGGAAGTCACGCGCTGGTCGCTGCTGCTGGACAATCAGCGACAGCCCATTGATCGCTGTACTCACAACAACTCGTGTGTTCCGCCGACACCCGTTCCGACGGTCGATCAAGCCACAGCCAAAGAACAGCGACGTACGTGCTGCGCGGCTTCGACCACATCGACCACCACGACGCCGGCTCCGTGTGCCGGCTCGTGTACGTGGTTATGGAACGTCAGCTCAAAGACCTGGACCGTGCAGACCTCGAACTGTGACAGCTCGTGCGCGTGCGATGCTCCGGGCTTTTGTGGGGAAGCCAGCGGCGAAACCACCCGGACCGACTGCATCTCCGGTGGCGCCCCGCAGCCTCCGTATTGCGGCGGAACGACCACTACCTGTCCGCCGGCGACGACTTCACCCAACGGTGGCTGCGGAACGGGCTGCACATATTACTACCGATTCGGGGCCTGGCATCTCATCGAGAATCACTGCACTGGTCCGCAGTGCTCCTGCTGTCCTCCCGTCGGAGTTCCGGCCGGAGATCCGGAATGCCAGACGCTGAACACGGCCTGCTGCTTTCCTCCGCCACCACCTCCGCCTCCACCGCCACCGGCCTGTGATGGATCGTGCGACTGGGTCTGGGAACCCACGAAGCATGTCTGGGTGCGATTGTCCGGCAGTTGCAGCAGCGGAGTTCCGGGTGGCTGTGCCTGTGCGGCTCCCAACTACGCCGGTCAGAACTGTTCGACACGGGCCACCACGCGTTGCGCTCCGCCGCCTGGTGGCAGTACCACGACGTTTAACCCGTGTGGACCGCCGCCTACGACGAGTACTGGGAAACCCAACAGCTGCGAGGGGTTCTGTCGCTGGAAGTGGAACGGTGCGCTCTGGGTCCTGCAGTCCTCGACGTGTGCAGACTTTTGTCCGTGCGATGCGCCGCCCGGATTTCCGGGTACGGTCAACGGACAGGTGCAGCTGGTCCGCTGCACCGCAGGCACGAGCTGTTGTGATCAGTTTGGTGATGAATGGGATCTGCCGGTACAGGGACTGGGGCTCTGTCGGTCCGAGATCCATCAGACTCTGCACATGGTCAAAATCGGGCCGGGCTGCTGGCAGTGGTCCAATATCTTTGATTGCGGAGACTTTGCTCAGCTGACGGTGTGCTGCAGCGGATCCGGTAACATCCAGGCGTCGTTTAATGTGCCGTGTGCCGTCCCGTCCGCTGGACCGTGTACCGTGTCGAGTGTGGACTGTTCGAAGACGCCGCCCACGTTTTTGTTTCAGTGCTATTCGGCGGATGTGTCCAAGTGTAAGTGCTGTGATCAGGGTCCGACTACGACGACGACCACCGGCAATCCGACAACCACATCGCCGTCCGTGCCGACCAGCACGTCGACATCTTCGACGAGTACGTCGACCACATCGACAACCACCAGCAGTACGTCTACCACGACGACCACGCCGGCACCGACGACGACCACTTACAATCCGCCGCCACCATCGACCACCACAACCGCAGCTCCGACCACAACGTCGACCACCAGTGGTCCGGGAACTTCCAGCACATCGACGTCCACGTCGACCTCGTCCACGACGTCAACCAGTACCTCGACCACGTCGTCCACAACCACGTCGACGACGACTTCGAGTACGACGACCTCGACAACCACGACCACACCCGCTCCGACCACAACGACGTTCAATCCACCGCCGCCACCCACCACGACGACGGCCGCACCCACCACGACGTCCACAACGAGCGGTCCCGGCACGACGAGCACCACGTCGACAACCACAACTTCCACAACGACCACGACGACGAAGGCACCAACGACCTCGTCATCTACATCGACTTCCACGACTTCGACGTCGACCAGCAGCACAACAACATCCACGAGCACGACATCGACATCCAGTACGACCACCACGAAAGCGCCGACGACATCCTCCACGTCCTCGAGCAGTTCGACGTCGTCGACATCGACCACCACATCGACCGCCACACCATCCACATCCACCACATGGATGCTGGGTCCTCCGTAGTCTTCACTCCTGGATTGAGGCAGTTATGCGATTGACGATTGGCATGGCAACGTATCGTGATTTCGATGGCGTTTACTTTTCCCTGAACGCACTGCGGCTGTATCACTCGGATGTGATGCACAACTTGGAGCTAGTGGTGGTCGACAATGATCCGGAAGGACCACAGGCGGAGCGGCTGCGAGGATTTCTGGGGCAGGTGGCCGAAGGAGCCGGCATTCCGTATCCGGCCGACCGCAAACCGGTCCGTGATTTTCCTCAGCCATACAACGTCCAGTATGTGCCTATGCCCGGTAACACCGGCACTTCAGCTCCGCGCGATCATATCTTCAAGGTCGCGACCGGAGACGCTGTGCTCGTGATTGATTCGCACGTCCTGCTCTGGCCGGAGTCTGTGCGGCGGCTGATGGATTTCTACAAACGCAATCCGGACTGCCGAGATCTGCTCTCCGGCCCGCTGGTTCTGGATAGTCTGGCCGGCGTGCATACGCACTTCGCGGACAAGTGGCGGGATGGCATGTGGGGCACGTGGGATACGGATGCGCGAGGAACTTCGGTCCACAATCCGCCGTTTGAAATACCGGCTCAGGGGTTGGGGCTGTTTTCCTGTCGCCGTGATGCGTGGCTGGGATTCAATCCGCACTTCCGCGAGTTCGGTGGTGAGGAATGGTACATCCATGAAAAGTACCGACAGGCCGGAGCCAAATGCCTGTGCCTTCCATTCCTTCGCTGGCAGCATCGGTTTGCCGATCCGGCAGCCGGTCGCACCTATCGTCGCAGCGTGGAAGGAAAGATCAGGAACTACATCCTTGGCCATCAGGAACTGGGGCTGTCGCTGGATCGCCTGCGGCGGCATTACGTTGAAGGACTCAACGAAGATCCGCAGTCGCCGATCAACGCGGACGGCCGTCTGACTGGAGAACAGTTCGATGCCCTCGCGGCCGATCCGGTGACCTATCCGCCGCGAGTGTCGTCCTGCGGAGTCTGCAAATCGCAGACGCAGGCCTATGAAGGCCTGACGCTGGAGGACATGTTCCAGAAGGCACGCAGCACTCCGTCCGACATCAATGAGCACTGTGACAAGCTCCGGGAACTAGCCAGTCAGTCGGAAACGGTCATCGAATTTGGCATGCGGCATGGGGTGTCGACTGTGGCACTGCTGGCCGGTCAACCGAAACGGATGGTCTCGTACGATCTGAATCACGATCCGATCGCCGAGATCCTGAAGTCAAAGCAGGGAGTCACGGACTTCTCGTTTGTCCAGGGCGATTCACTGTCGGTGCACATTGACTCGTGCGATCTGCTGTTCGTTGACACTCGCCATACGGCTGACCAGTTGTCGAACGAATTCCAACGTCACGCCGGCAAGGTTCGTCGCTGGATCGTGCTGCACGACACGCAGATTTTCGGGGAACGTGGTGAAGACGGCGGTCCGGGGTTGCTGCCAGCAGTTCGTCGTTTCCTGAACGAAAATCCGGAATGGTCGGTCGTGCATCATACGCAGGCGAATCACGGACTCACGGTGCTCAGTCGCGATCTACGGGAAAAACCTGCATTGCCCGGCACCATCAAGATGGCGGCCAACTTCACAAAGTCGCTCGTCGCCCACGTGGCCGATGGATTGCAAAAGGTCGATGCCCAGGAACTTCAGCATCGACTGGAGATCTGCACGCTCTGCGACCAACGTAACGACGACCGCTGCAGCGTGTGTGGCTGTTACCTCGCTGAAAAGGCATCCTGGCGATCAAGCGAATGTCCGCTTGGAAAATGGAATCAGAGAGAAGAGGTGTCTGATGTCGAGTGAGCTGCCTTTTGTGAGTTGCCTCTGCCCCACATATCGGCGGCCGAAACTGCTCGAGAACTCGATCGCCTGCTTTCTGGCCCAGGACTATCCGGCCCATCGCCGGGAACTGATTGTGCTGGATGATGCCGGTGAGTTTCAGAATCAGACCGGCGCAGGCTGGGAGATCATCAGTATTCCGCGGCGGTTTCGATCACTGCCGGAGAAGTTCAACGCGCTGGCAGGACTGGCCCGCGGAGAGATCCTTGTGGTCTGGGAAGACGACGACATCTACCTGCCGCATCACATCAGCAGCCACGTGGCGGTGATGAATGATCACCTGTGGTCGAAGCCGTCGAAGGTGCTGAGTGATTACACGGGTCGGATCGGGGAGGAAGATGCCACCGGCCGCTTCCACGCCAGCCTCGCGTTTACGCGGCTGGCGTTTGAACAGGTTGGAGGCTGGCCGCTGACGCTGCGTGGAGACTTTGACCAGCAACTGATCGCCCGGCTCAACGGACTCGGCTCCCCCGCAGACCCCTGCATGATGGCGAGTCCGTCCTACGTGTTTCGCTGGGGATCAACGGGGGCGTATCACGGGCAGGCGTTGATGCGGGGGCCGGAGGATGAGGCATGGTATAGCCGGCCGCTGATTTGACATTTCCATTGTCGGCAACTACCCTTGGGGCGAGTGCTGAGTCATCTCCAGTCAACAGGCGAGGAGTGTCACCCGCATGGACATCAGTCAAATCAGCCAGTTATTCCATCAGCGGCTGACACTTGGGTCTGTGTCCTCCGACCTTCGCCTGGATGAATCGATCCTTGACCCCACAACCGCCGCAGGGCGACTCAACCGTCGGCTGCTCGAAGCTGATGGAGTATCGCAGTTGCCTGAACGACATGGCCAGGGCGTTCAGAAAATTGCCATCGTCAGCCTGCTGTTTAATTGGCCATCCACGGGCGGTGGAATCATTCACACAGCAGAACTGGCGCAGTTCCTGACCAGCGACGGCTTTGATGTCTGCCATTTTTATGCGGTCTGCAGACCATGGTCGGTGGGAATTGTCAATGGAACGCTGCCTTACGACTCTTGTGCAATTGAGTTTGACGAAACAGGTTGGAATCGAGAAGGAATTCGCTCAGCATTTCGCTATGCGGTTTCAGACTTTTGCCCTGATGCTGTGATTGTTACGGACAGTTGGAATACGAAAGGACTCCTGGCATCTGCGGTCTCAAAATTTCCCTATTTCATTCGCCTGGCTGCGATGGAATGTCTGTGCCCACTCAACAACGTTCGGCTGTTGGTTGATCGGGTCCGGGGAATTCAACAGTGTCGAAAGACGCAACTCTCAAATCGGGAGACATGTGTGACCTGCGTCGAGTCGCATGCCAGGAATTCAGGGGCACTACATGCGAATGAACGCGAGTTAGCCGGTTTTCGTGATGCAGCGTTTGACGCGGAACTGCACACCGCCTTTGCCGATGCTGCTGGAATACTCGTGGTGAATCCACTCATCGGCGCCTTATGCGAACCCTACGCGAGGCAAGTCCATGTGATTCCAAGTGGTTTCGATCAGCGCCGATTCCAACAACTACCCGAACGAGATTTCGCCGACAATGGAGTACGACTCCTGTTTGCTGGACTAATGGCAGAACTGATGAAGGGGTTTCACGTCCTTTATGAAGCCTGCTGCCGACTTTGGGATCTCGGGCAGGATTTCGAATTGCATGTGACTTCTGACCCCGGGCAGTACGACGCACCGTTTCTTCGTTATCGCGGCTGGAAAGATCAGAACGAGCTGCCATGTCTGATGGCTGACGTGGACATTGTTGTGGTGCCGACAGTCGCTCAGGAGGCATTGGGGCGAACCGCAGTGGAAGCGATGGCGGCGTCCCGTCCAGTCGTCGCCAGCCGGATCGGAGGTCTGCCATATACGGTTGTTGATGGATTTACCGGACTGCTGTTTGAGCCTGGTGATGCCGATAGCCTGGCCGAACAGTTACTCAGACTCATGACCGATCGGGAGCTGGCATTAGCCCTTGGCAAGGCCGGCAGAGAGCGATTCCTGTCAGAGTATACCTGGGAGCAAATTATTGCGACGAAGTATCGACCGCTCTTCTCCAGCATGAGGAGTCACTCATGAAAGTCGGTCTGGTGTATGACCATGAGCAGAGGCCGGAGACGACGGGATTCTACTGCCGCCGGGCACTCGGAAAACTTGTCGATGTGGAACATCTGGTGCCACATGAACTGGCGCTCGTCAATCCATCGACCTTTGATCTGTTCGTTTTTGTCGACGACGGACTGGACTACAACATTCCCGAGCAATGTCGGCCTCGGGCTGCCTGGGCGATTGATACCCACCTCAACATGGCGCGAAGCGTGGAGCGATTTGGTGACGCCGAGTTTCTGTTTGCAGCCCAGCAAAACGGTGCGATGGCACTTCAGCAGATTACAAACCGGGTCGTACACTGGTTGCCGCTGGCGTGTGACCCAGATGTCCATCATCCCATGTCGTCGGAAACGAAATGTTTTGACCTTGGGTTCGTTGGAAACCCCGTCGGTACTGATCGACAGCGATTACTCGGTTTTCTTGCGGCACGATACCCCAGCAGCTGGTTTGGCAAAGCGCTGTTCGAAGACATGTGCCGAATGTACTCACGCTGCCGGATTGGATTCAACTGCAGTGTCGCAGACGACCTGAACATGCGTGTGTTTGAAATTCCAGCATGTGGTCTGCCGCTGGTGACAAATCACATAGAGCACAACGGTCTGGAGCAGCTCTTTGACGTTGGTCGACATTTGCTGACATTCCGTTCCGACGACCAGTTAATCGAGATTATCGACCGCCTGTTGAATGATTCTGTCTTTGCCGAGCAGCTGGCACGCGATGGGCATCAGCACGTACTTCAGCACCACACATACAGCCGGCGCATGTCGGATTTGCTAAGAGCTGCCGTGGTGACGAAATCGTCGGTGACAGTTCATGGAAAATCCTGCGACTATTTTGAATTTGATCGCCCGGATGTACGATCACTCATACCGAAATCCGCTGTGCAGATTCTGGACATTGGCTGCGCAAGTGGTCGACTGGGACAGTGTCTGAAGTCAGAACGCGACTGCCATGTCACAGGAGTCGAAGCAGATCCCAAAGCTGTAGTCGCAGCGGCCGGACGACTGGATCGTGTTATCGAAAGTCCTGTTGAAGCACTTGCTGAGAGTTTCTTTGAACCCGCTGCCTTTGACTGCATAGTGCTGGCGGACGTACTCGAACATCTTCGTCATCCGGATGACATTCTTGTTAAATGTCGCTGCTGGCTGAGTGACAGCGGATCCCTGGTGATCAGCGTTCCCAACAGCCGCCATCACAGCGTCGTTTCCGGACTGCTGGACGGCAACTGGAGCTACGAACGAGCTGGTTTACTGGATGAAGACCATGTACGGTGCTTCACTCGGCGCGAGCTGGAAAAACTGCTGTATCGCGCTGGTTTTGATGTCTGTCGGCAAGTGTCAATTTCGGCGCCTGGTTCGGAAGACTGGAAGCAACAGGCAGCAGAAGGGACGGTTCAGATCGGCAACCTGCTGATATCAGGAATCAGTGCTGCCGATGCGGAAGAATTCCACACTTACCAGCTCTTGGTGCAGGCACGGAAACGCAGCCGGTCTGACTTTGGATTGACATCAATCATTATTGCCACGTTCAATCAGCTTTGGGCGACTCGACAATGTGTTGACAGTCTGCTGATGCGTACGGATGAAGAAATCGAATTGATTTTTGTCGACAACGGATCCACTGATGGAACGCCGGAATACCTGTCTTCGATTCCTGGAGCCAGGGTCATCCGAAACGACACGAATCGTGGCTTTGCCAGGGCTGTCAATCAGGGTCTGCAAATCGCCACTGGAGAACAGTTGTTGCTGCTGAACAACGATTGTGTGGTGACGACGGGGTGGCTCAGCGGGCTTCTCGAGGCGCTGTACGACGATCACACAAATGGCCTCGTTGGCCCGGTATCCAACAACGTCAGCGGGACTCAGCAGATACCCGTATCCTATCGCCTCCCTACAAGTGTTGATGGATTTGCCTGGGATCGACGAGCCTGTCGGAATCTCACAGTCACTGACAGACTCGTTGGATTCTGTCTGCTGTTTCGTCGAGAGGTGATGAATCGAATCGGTCTGCTCGATGAACAGTTCGAAGTCGGTTGTTTTGAGGACGATGATTTCTGTCGTCGAGCACGTCTGGCCGGCTATCGAGCAGTCATTGCCAATCACGTGTTTATTCACCACTTCGGCAGTGTGACTTTCGAAGGTGCAGGATTTGATCTGCACGATATCCTGGCCCAGAACGAACGAAAATATGAGGAAAAGTGGGCTCAGTTCGGTGGCGTTGCCAGTTCGTTCCCGCCAGCCACGGGGACCGCTCCAGACGCTGCGGATGCATACTCTGGCTATCAACTGCACAGCCTGTCAGGCGGATCCGCTTTGCTACAGCGGAGACTGATTCGGCTGTCACTTTGCATGATCGTGCGGGACAACGAGGAGACCATCGAAGCGTGTCTTGACAGCATTTATCCGTGGGTCGATGAGATCATCATTGTGGATACCGGATCCAGAGATCGCACGCCTGAAATCTGTCGTCGATTCGGCGCAAGAATGTTTGACTTCCCCTGGTGCGATGACTTTTCGGCGGCTCGCAACGTGTCGCTGGAGCCTGCCCGCGGTGAGTGGATCTTCTGGATGGATTCTGATGACGTGATTGATCAGGAGCAGGGACGCAGACTGCGTGAACTGGCGTATCGAGAGCATTCCGGAGACTGCCTCGGATATGTCGCTCAGGTACACTGCATTTCATCAGAGCCGGGACAACTGACTATTGTTGACCACGTCAAGCTCATCAGGAACATGCCTGAGATTCGCTTTGAACATCGGATTCATGAGCAGATCCTGCCCGCCATCAGGCGTATCGGCGGAAAGGTTGAATTCACCGACATCTTTGTCGTTCATCAGGGGGCGATTCAATCACCCGAAACGCGGCAAAGGAAACTCGAGAGAGATTTTCGCATCCTGAATCTGGATTTGCAGCAGCATCCGGATCACCCTTTTGTACTGTTCAATCTCGGCATGACGCACGAGGATGCCGGTAACTATGAAGAAGCGGTGAGGTGGCTGCAGCGTTGCCTTCAGTTCTCGACCGAAGGGGAATCACACGTTGCCAAGACCTATGCAATTCTGGTGCAGTCCCTCAAGGCTGTCGGACAACTCGACGCAGCGTTGATCGTCGCAAATGAAGCAATTGCGCGATTTCCCGATGACAAAGAGTTGCTCTTCCGTCGGTCGATTCTGCTTCTGGAACTTGAACGAGTCCATGAAGCAGCCGCGGATATGGAACGCGTCATTCATGATGAAATTCCACGCCGGTTCCAAAGTCAGGATCCGGGGATCAAGAGCTACAAAGCCCTCCATAATCTTGCAGTCATTTATCAGCAGCTTGGCAGGCAAACTGAAGCTGAACGTTGCTGGCGTGACGCCATCGAACAGTGCCCAACATTTGCAGCCTCGTGGATTGCGCTTGCGAGACACTTCCTGCGCACAAATCAGCTGAATCTGGCGGCGACGCTCTGGCGCGAAATGCAGCAGGCCAACCTTGTACCGTCAGCGTGTCGGCTCGTCGAGGGAATGCTGGTTGAAGGGACGGGAGACTTTGAAGGCGCTGGGCGTCTGTTACAGGCAGCCTTTGTCGAGCATTCAGATTTCACATTCCTGGATGAGGCTGCTCGAATCTACCTTGAACGGGGCTTCTACCCGGAGAGCGTCAGTGTTCTGCAGCAGATGCGGCAGGTGCGACCAGACGACCTCACGGTGTTGCTCAATCTGGCCACGGCTCTTGAAGCGACTGGTGATTTTCAGCGTTCAATTGAAAGTCTGGAAAGTGCACTGACGGCCGATCGCGGCAACAGGGAAATCGCTGCAAGGATTGACCGACTTCGTGGTCGCACGACAAACAGCGACAGAGGAATCACATGAAGGAACACTGCAAATTCATTATTCTCGGGGCCGGCCCCACAGGGCTTGGTGCTGCTCATCGATGGGTCGAAGCAGTCAGTGATGAGTGCCTGATTCTCGAAGCGACGAATGCCCCAGGCGGACTGGCATCCTCGTTCGTCGACGAAAAGGGGTTCACCTGGGATCTTGGAAGCCATTTGCAGTTTTCGCATTATGCCTACTACGACCAGGTGCTTGACGCCGCACTGCCGCCGGAAGAGTGGAATCTGCACGAGAGGTCCACATGGGTCTGGATAAACGACAATTTCATTCCCTATCCGTTTCAATTGAATCTGCACCATCTGACACCGCAGCAAACATGGGCTTGTGTGAACGGTTTGTTGACACGGCCGTGTTCCGCAGATTCTTCAAAACACTTTGCTGCGTGGTGCAACAGTGTCTTTGGCCCGGCCATCACCGAACTCTTCATGCGTCCCTACAACGAGAAGATCTGGCAATGCAGACTGGAGGAGATGGGAGTCTCGTGGGTCTCTGAGCGAGTAGCGACCCCAAGGCTTGAGGAAATACTGCAGAGCATATGCCTCAAATCGAATCCCGCGGCGTGGGGACCGAATGCCAGTTTTCGTTATCCGAAAAACGGAGGAAGCGGCAGGGTCTGGACAGCGATTGCAGCAAGACTCCCCAGGACATGCCAGCGATACAACAGTGCGGTGGTCAGGATTGATGCAGATCACAAAACGGTCTTCACATCGACGGGTGATGAGATCGAGTATGATTGCCTGCTCTCAACGATGCCACTGCCTGTGCTTTTCCGACTCCTCGGATACCCAGCGGCGATGAACGAGGTCTTGCAACTGCGCTCAACCTGCACGCATGTCATAGGAATTGGTTTATCGGGCAAGGCTCCGGAGGCGCTGGAACCTCAATGCTGGTCATATTTTCCGCAAGCAGATATTCCGTTCTATCGTCTCACAGTACTGAGTAATCTAAGCAAAGGCTGCGTGCCAGACGCCGAAGCGAACTGGTCGCTCATGGCCGAAGTGGCTGAACCATGTGAATCCGTGCTGGGAACTGAGTTTCTGATCCAGTCCATTGTTTCGAAACTGGATTCTCTGGGCCTTATCGACCAGCAAAACGTCATTTCCCGCTGGCATCGGAAGTTGCCGTTTGGCTATCCCGTACCAACTATCAGCCGCGACAGTATCCTGAGACGTGTTCTTCGTGCTTTGGAAACTCAGCAGATTTACAGTCGCGGGCGATTTGGGGCCTGGCTTTACGAGATCAGCAATCAGGACCATTCATTCATGCAGGGCGTTGAACTGGTCAATCGACTTAGAGGAGTAGGCGATGAAACGACGCTTCAATCAGCTCTCAGGGAGCGGGACCTGCAGCTGAATTCATGAGATCCGGAACAAGCCAATGGCAGATCGATTTTCAGAAACACTAATGGACCATTTCCTTGATCCGAGGAATCGTCGGGCAATTCCACACGCACATGGGACCGGTATTTCGGGGCAACCTGGGGAAGGGCCCTTTATGATAATTCAGATACTCATCGACAGCGATCGAATCACTGATGCTGCTTTTCAGTCTCACACATGTGGAGTGACCGTCGCCTGCGGCTCAGCACTGACGGAACTGCTCCATGGGATGCCGGTAGCCGAGGCCTGCCGACTGACATGTGATGACCTGATACGGGCACTTGGAGACGTGCCGCCGGATAAACGGCACGTCCCGGATGCTGCAATTCGTACACTCCACGCAGCGTTAAATGAGGCAGTCGTATGACCGTTTCCGTGCGTGTGTCGATTGGTCCGGAGAACCCGACTTTCGGATCATGGAACTGGGTTGGCCAGCATCTCCTGCAGGGACTCACGATACCCTTTCGGGCGGAGTGCTTTGGTCATCATGACGAAATTCAGGACCCTGATTTTGTGGTTTTCATCAAATTCCTGCCAGCGCTCAGCGTTCTGCAGCGACTCGCAGAAAGTGCGATACTTGTCTACCTACCGATTGACACATACGGAAGTGCTGCGGAAATCGATGAAGACCGACACCGACTGCAGATCTGTCGTTCGGTTCTCTGCCACTCCAGCCGACTGTGCCGATACATACAACCGTACGCTCCGACCTGTTGCCTCGAGCATCCTCTTGGTTTTGTACTTCAGCAGCCCCGCCCATGGGTCAGCAGTGGTCCGCTGATCTGGATCGGTCGAACCTGCAATCTCCCGCCGGTTGTTGCGTGGATAAACGGCCAGTCAATCCCGATGCCGATCATTGTTGCGACAGAAGCGGAAGGCGAATTCCTCGTTCCCCGAACATCTGGATTTATGAAACATAACGATGTAACAATGGTTCACTGGAGTCGGGAGGTACATGAAAGACTGACTGAACTCGCCGTCGCCGCGATCGACATCAAAGGCGACGACTTTCGTGCACGGCACAAGCCCCCGGCAAAGATGCTGGACTTTCTTGCCTCGGGTGTACCCGTGATAACAAATCCTGGTTCATCATCAGATTTGTTTGCCAAGAAGAATGCCCTCATGGTTCTGAATGCCGAAAATTGGTACGCAGAATGGAGTTCTGTGAATCACCTGCAGTTTCGGCGTCAGGCTTTTGCGCTTCAGGAGGCACTGCGACCGGATCGTGTCAGCGAATATTGTCAAAGACACTTCCTAAATCTGCTCCAGGACCGGGAGGCGAGGAATGACACGTCCAACAGAGTTTGACGAAAGAGTTCGCCAATGTCTGGCGGCACTGGCAGCACAGGCAGTGCGATCTCCCCCTCGTATCCTCCAGATTGGAGCCGGCGACGGACGCAGCGGAGACTTCCTGCATGAGTTCCTGACATCAACTCAATGCAGCGCCGTTCTTCTTGAGCCAGTTGCACACGTATTTGATTTGTTGACGCACACTTATCGTGGCTACCCATCAATCACATGTCGGCGAATCGCAGTCTCCGCCGTGCCGGGAGAACGAATCCTCTATCGAGTTTCCAATACCTCAGGACTCCCGTGGTGGGCTGATCAGCTCGCTTCTTTCGACAAAAACGTAGTGCTGTCGCACTCGAAGCTGATTCCAAATCTTGAGGCACTGCTGACGACGGAATCTGTCTGGACTGTGACACCAGCGAACGTGCTTACCGAATTTCGCTTCACTCACCTGGATCTCTTGGCGATCGATACGGAAGGACATGATGATGTTATCCTCTCCGAGTTTCTCAAGGTAAACTGCATTCCTCAGATTGTTATCTTTGAACACAAACACCTTTCGCCATCGCGAACTGCTGAATTGGAGGCCCGCCTCCGGGAACACGAATTTGAACTGACTCATGGTCCCGCAGATACCATTGCCTGCCATCGCGGCTTTAGGGCATTTTGCCTTCCCAGTAACCTGCCGGACATTTGAACGCCCTTCCACGGGCCTTGATACTCAAATGACAACCACACTTGATGCAGCGATTCATTTTGCGGAATTCACAGGTATCACAAATGCGAAGCCGTGTTTCGTACTCTTCACTGCTGACAGTTGCCATGCCGTCTGCGACAAAGTCCTTCAATGAAACCAGCAGATCCCAAGTCTGTCTCAGGATTCCCGGGACTTGTTGTACAGTGTTCTGTGTCAAATCTGCCGCATCGGGAACTGGCTTTGGATTGTCGCACGGTGTGTTTCGCTTCGGACAGACCCGACACACAGCCTGGGGCAGCAGCGTCGCAGGCGACATCACCTCGCTGTGGCGGCAAAAAATATACCCCGTGACCTGTGTATCCACACAGTGAATGCAGGATTGTTCATTCATAACACCAACTCCGCGTGCAACACCGGCAGCAGGAACTCTTATGGCTCGGCCTTTGGCAGACTGCGCATCCCGGCGATCATTCTCCGACTCAGAATGTCAGTTCATCTGCACACATCCGGATGTCGTTTCGATCGGACGACTCGTTACGCCGGAGGTCTGCAGGGTTTGTCCTTTACGCGACTCTATGCCACCGGATCTGTTCCTCGGCTTCCCGTTCGCCGCGTCGAAAACGGTCCGTCGTCCTACAGTTGAAATCGTGGTCGCACACTACCAGGAAGACCTCGCGTGGCTGACGCGATTCTCCTCATTGAAGTGTGTTGTTTATACCAAAGGCAGAACGACACCTCCCAAAGCAATCCGGCTGCCGAACGTTGGCCGTGAGGCACACACATACCTCCATCATATTATCGAGAATTATGACGATCTGGAAGACGTTACGGTGTTTCTGCAGGGGAATCCGCACGAACACGTGGAACGCCTCTTCGAAAAAATCTGCTCTCTGAACGAAGGCATGAGCTATCTCGATCTTGGAGATGACATACTTGTGGAAGACGGAATCGGCGTACCGCCGCAGCGGGGTCTCCCGCTGGCGCGATTCTTTGAGCTTCTCTTCGAACGACCGGCACCCGCATACTTCAGTTGTCGCGCTGGTGCCTGTTTCGCCGTTTCCAGGGAGACGATTCGACGTCGCCCCCGCGAGTTTTATGAGCGAGCACTGCGGCTGGTCCTCATAGAATCACTGGGACCGTGGTCCATTGAAAGATTGTGGCAACGCATCTTCGAGTCCACAGCGGGTACTTCCGGAATTCTGACCGCCAGTGATTCGGGGTTCTTCAGAGAACTCCAGTTCCTCATCCGCTCGATTCGCCAGGTCGAAGACCGGCCTGTCTGCGTGATTGACCTGGGACTCACCGAGGAGCAACGACGGTGGTGTGTCGCACATCGCGGCGTTATTGTATGGAGAAAGCCGAAACTCTTCGCACCGATGCGTCGAATATTTCGTCAGCACTGGTGGCAGGCATGGATCAAGCCATTCTATTTTCTGCAGTCACCATTTGATCGTGCATTGTGGATTGATGCCGATTGTGTCGTTCTCCGTCCACTTGGCGAGGTCTTCCAAAAACTTGAGAAACAGGCTCTCTTCTTTCGCGATGGAACAAGCGTTGTCACTGAGAATGATCCAAGGCTGTACCAGGAATTACCGATTTCGCCTGATGTCTGCACACGAGGAATCAATGTCAACAGTGGAGTAGTTGGACTTGACCGCCAGCGTGATGCCGAGATTCTCGATAGCTGGGCCTGGGCAGTGCAGTGGATCGCACTACGACCCCACTTTCAAAAGTTGTCTGCCTGGGCAGACCAGGGCCTCCTCTTGTGGGCTCTGCACCGCAACGGAGCCACTGAGCTGATCGACTCAAATCTCCAGTGCAATCGGCCGGCCTTTGAGCAGGATGGACTTTTGCGGAGTGCGTTCCTTAGTGGCGAGACGGTCTTGTCTGAACTGAAAAGGAGATTCCCTGATGACACCATCGTCCATTTTCTTGGTCTCCACAAATTGTCAAAGCTGCTCGACAGCCAGTTCGAGGAGATCTTTTGCTCGCGCAATGATTTGTCGGAAATGCTATTGACGAACGGGCGTAGGATGGCATGATGCGGGTGTAAGCATCTGACACCAGCATGAGATCCTTGTTGCTTTGCGGGACTCCCGCTTACTGCCACCTCTGTCGAAGGCGAGGTCAATATGGTGACTGGATTCAATCCCTGTGGATGTGCAACGCCATGGGGGCTTTCGGCAAAGGGAGCCATCGTTACGATTTCGGGCATCAAGAACAAGGACTACTATGCCTGCAAAGAATGCACCGATTTCAATGGCACGTTTGTTCTCACGTTCCCCGCTGAAGGTTGTGGTGCGTTTACATCAATTGATTTTTGCGGTTCCAATGGGACCATTTGGGTCCAGCTTGGGCAGGACACAGAACATTCATGTCGTGCCCAGTGGGTGGTTGAAATCCTGTGTCAATATGCGGGGTTGGACGTCCGTTTCAAGAAGGACAATTTGCTGAATTGTTACGCTGAAGTGACACTGGAGCCGACTTTCCTCCAATCAGAACAGTGCGACATTACTGACATTCAGGTTACCGTGACACCGTTTGGCGACTGGTTGAAAGATGATCTTGTTTTAGCCACATGCCTGCCACCACTCGCGAAATCATTTCCGTCACTATTTCCTTCGAACACTCCCATCACCGAGTCGTCCGGGCTTGGTTTCGACGAAGTTTGCCCCACCTGTACGGCCGGTGCTGGGACCGGCGCCTTTCTGAAGGCCAGTGTCCCATGCAGTGACTGCGGCGGGAATATTGGCGTCAGTCCTGTTAACGGTAGTGTTTCCGTCGCACTGCGTGTCCCCGCTTCTGACACTATGGCTCCGCGTGAAACGCTAACCTACAACTCTGCGCCTCTGTTCGGCCCGGACTCTCCCTATGCGGATGCCATAATGGAAAGTCCTCCCGCTGGGGCTCACATGAGCGGCGTGCTCAGCATGCGGCTGATTCCTGATGTGCAGGGTGGCGCAGCTGCAGTGCGATGTGACGGTTCTCTGGACGTCTACAGTTGCAAGGATGACACGACTCACATTTATGTTCCGATTGGTCACCGCAATGTTCTGACAGAGAACGTGGACGTTTCCAATACCAGAATTGGATTCACAGAAGACATCGTTTCAAACGGATTTCAGTACAAGTATTCAGCCACTGGTGCCCTGACGTACCTGCGAAATCCTGCCGGTCAGCGGTGGACCTTTGTTCGTGACGGTGGTTTGGCAAAAGCAATCGTTGATCCTTACTCAAGAAGGCTTTCGTACTCCTACAATGGCAGCGGTCGTCTCCGCTCAATTCAGGACGTCTATGGGCGCATCACTTCGGTCACAATTGACGGAAGCGGCAATGCGACACAATTTGTGACACCCGAGTTGTGTACGACAGAGTTGCGGTATGGAAGTGGGTATGCGTCGACGCACCAGTTGCTGACGCGGATCGGGGAAGACGGCACTCGCACTTCCTTTACGTACGACAGCGTCGGCTGGATCAGATCCGTTCAGGCGCCCAATCTTGGAATCACAACTTATCAGTTTGACGACGCTCAGTCCGCGAATGTCATTGATCCGCTTGGAAACACCACGACGATCGTGTTTGATACGCTCCGGTCGGTGACGCAGGTTACTGCACCTGGAGTGCAGCCATTGCAGGTCGTTTCCTCAAGGGTTCTGGCTGACGCCATTATCCAGCCTTCCGGTGCTCGTACGACGTACCTTTACGAAAGCGCCACGGCCGCCATGCCGCGGCTGTCGGTGGAACAAACAGCCGATGGCAGAACAACTTACCTTTACGCTTCTGGAAGTACGTCACTGAGACCCGTGGCGATCGTGAATCGAAATGGGTTTCGCACCACAACGACGTGGAATTCGACACAGAAGAGTGTCGTGGTGAATGCACTCGGTCAGCGAGTCACCAATGTGCTGGATTCGCAACTCCGTCGACTGTCATCGATTGATCCACTCGGAATTCGCACTTCCGTCGTTTATGACAGCGTGGGACAGGTAGCGGCCAGCGTTAACCCCCTTGGGCAGCGCACTAGCTTCTCTTATCAGAGGGGGCAGCGTCTGCGCACTGTGAACGCTGCCGGAGCAATCACCACTTCCATTTATGACCTGAACAACCGTCTGCGCGTTTCTATAGATCCGCTGGGGAGACGGACAACCGGTGTTTATGGATCAGGAATGTCGCGCCTTGGAACGATTCTTCCCTCTGGAGCGCGGTCCACAACCGTCTATTCGAAAGGGCTCGTCGCCGCGACAGTTGATGCCTCGGGGTTCAGAACTTCCTATGCCTACAACGCTGCAGCAAATCGCATACGGACCGCGACCCCAATGGGGCGGGTATCGACGTTCGTCTATAACGCCAATCAGTCACAATACGTAACAATTGCTCCGACAGGCCTTCGATCCACAACGGTGTACGATACGGCTGGCAGAGCAGTTGCTTCCGTTGATCCGGCTGGGTTGCGATCCACAACGGTCTTCGATAGTTGCTGCAGCAGGCCAAAAGCGACGATTGCCCCGAACGGAGCACGTACGACATACATTTACAACAAGCTGGGCAGCCAGATTCGGTCCGTGGGGCCCACTGGAGGGATTTCGACTACAGTCTACGATGCCCTGAATCGTGCCGTGGCCACTGTTGATTCGCTCGCGAAGCGGTCAACAACCGTGTATGACGCAGCTGGTCGCACAACAGCCAGCATCAATGCTCTGACCCAGCGATCGACAACCGTTTACAACGCTGCGGGGCAATCAGTTGCGAGTGTGAATGCGGCGGGAGTCCGTTCGACTCAGGTCTATGATGTAGCTGGCAGAGGCATTGCGTCAGTGAATCCTCTCGGCAAGCGCTGGACGACGGTTTATGATCTTGCTGGACAAAGCATCGCTTCGGTCGATCCGCTGAATCGGCGATCGACGTCGGTGTATAATAGCGTCGGTGCGGTGGTCGCATCGGTCAACCCGGCGGGTAGTCGCAATACAACGGTCTACAACATCGCCGGTCAGGCCATCGCTCGAGTGGATGCGAGGGGTGCGCGATCGACGACCACCTACAACAACGACGGCCAGACGCTCGCCTCCATCAATGCGCTCGGTTATCGCACGACGCAGGTGTACGACGCCGGTGGGCGTGGCGTGGCATCCGTGAGCGCGAACGGCAGTCGTTCCACGACGGTCTATGACTCCACAGGGCGTACGGTCGCCAGCATCAATCCGCTCGGCAAGCGCTGGACCACCATTTACAACAGCGTCGGCCAGACAGTGGGCTCGAAAGATCCACTCGGTAACCGCAGCACGTCGGTCTATGACTCAGCCGGTCGAGTCGTTGCCAGCATCAATCCGCTCGGCAAGCGGACGACGACGATCTACAACATCGCCAGTCAGACCTTGGCCAGCGTGGACGCCAATGGTAATCGCGTTTCCAGTGTTTACGATGCACTTGGCCGGCGAACGGTGGAAGTCAACGGACTGGGTAACCGCACAACGACCGTTTACAACGCAATCGGGCAGACGTCAGCTTTGGTGGACGCTCGCGGCAATCGGCACAGTTTCACGTATGATCAGACAGGTGCTCAGACACAGTTGATTGACCCGCTCAACCGCCGAACCACCAGTGCGTACGATGCCGCCGGGCAGCAGACACTGCGCATTGATGCCCGCGGAAATCGGACGACCTACACGTTCGATAGCGTCAGCCGGCTTACCGGGCGCCGTTATCCGGATGGCAGTCGTGTCACGTTTTCGTATGACAGTGTAGGAAATCGCGCCTTGATGGCCGATAGCACCGGTCGGTACACTGCCACGTATGATCTGTTGGGACAGACAACAGTCACGAAAGCACCGAACAGCCAGACGACCACATACTCGTACGATGCCGTTGGTCAAAAGAAATCAATCGACACCAGTGGCTTCGGTCGATCGACGTATTCCTACGATTCAGCGGGACAGATGTCGTCGCTTCGCAATGCAAACAACGAACGCACGACCTACACTTATGACGACAGCGGCAGACGCATTGTGCAGCGAAATTCCAATGGAACGAGAGTCTCCTTTGCTTACGACGGTGCCAGCCAGACTACACAAGTGTTTCATCGCACGTCAGCCGGAGCAACAATTCAGCAACTCGACTACCGCTACGATAATGCGGGAAACCGCAATGTCATGATCGAGGGGGGCGGCTCGGCCAGAGTTTCGTGGAGCTACGACAAGCAGAACCAGCTTACGGGAGAATACCGCACCGGAACAAACGCTTACCGGCAAACCTTCACTTACGACGCGGGAGGAAACCGAACGCTCAAGAATATCGACGCAACTCGAACAACGTACGCCTACGATTCCGCCAATCAGCTGAAATATGGCCAGGCCGGTACATCTCGCACGACCTACGTCTACGATGCAAACGGCAATCAACAGATTGAACAGCCGGCCGTCGGCAGCCGCACGACGACCACATGGAACTTCGAGAATCAGCCGACACTGTACCGTCTGCCATCCGGCAACAGAGTCACCATGATCTACAACGGCGACAATCGCCGAGTCCGAATTCAGGAGCCGTAACATGCGCGAGACGATCTTTGTTTGGGACTCGGTCAACGACTGTGTGATGTCGGAACTGGACGGCAGTGGAGCCGTGCAGGTCACCTACACAAATGAACCGCAGCAATACGGCGGAGTGATCTCCCAGCGTCGCGGCACGACAACCAGCACTTACCACGCCGACGCCCTTGGCTCAACCCGGGCGCTCTCTGACAGCTCCGGATCTGTCACAGACACCTACCTTAACGACGCCTGGGGCAATTCAGTCGCATCGACGGGCACCACTGTGAATCCGTTCAAATGGGTCGGCCAGTATGGCTACTACACCGACAGCAGCACCGGGCAGGTTTATGTCAGGGCGAGGATGTATCAGCCAACCATTGCAAGATGGTGCAGTACAGATCCAGCCTTTTCGACGAAGACATATCACTATTCCTCAGACACTCCCCTATCACGACTTGATCCTTCTGGCCTGTTGTGTCAAGCCTCAGACGAAGTTGGTACCAAGGATTGTCTGGTTCGTGACCGCAAGCCACCTATAGTTGGATCAGTAGTTATTACGTATCCCGGCCTTCCGCATCCAACGATACCAAATATTCCGGTTACTTGGCCTGAATTAAGATGCGAACCGCCATACCAGCTGGTCTTGGATATTGGTGGGCGAAGTGAGTGCCTGGATTGCGTCGGACATTGCGGAAATGGCGAGCTCGATCCTGGCATTTGTGTTGCGAGATTCTGGCGTAGACAGCCACCTCTTGTGCTGAACAGAGCCATTTGCGACTGCTGGCAAACGCGAACCGATTGGTGCGAATTGATAGCTTCTCGCACGGCGCAGCGGGGGACTTGCCCATGGCCTATGACCTTTGTTTATGGAGAGCCTGTGAGTTATTGTGTCCTGTGTGAAGGCAACTGTGCTCTGAGGTCAGACAAAGTTTGTGTTCCAGGGATCAAGCCTAATGTTGATCCGAAAAGGCGCGGCACGCCGTACTGCCGTTGTATTCCAGGGCCTCAGCTATTTTAGGAAAAGTCGACACTATTAGGAGAGAGTCCGTGCGATATGCTGCATTCGCTATTCTGGCTTTCGGCCTACCTGCATTTCTCCCATTTGCCTGCGGAGCATCGGAAGGGTTTCACTATGTCATGGCGAACCTTGCCATGCTGAGACTGGATCCGCCGGAACAGGAACAGTTGATCTCGATGCTGAAGAAGCATCCGTGCTGGGAGCGAGACTTCGCACCAGTCGTGAAGGATCTTGAAGGAGAGCAGTATACGAGACGGGTTGTCGGCCGTGCCGCGTACTGGCCGGAATTGCTGAAGGAAGATCCGGTGTATGCCAGACCAAACTGGATGCGAGAGCCAGGTGCTACTCTGAATCTGGGTGTTCGCCTTGGTAAAACGAGGACACGCTTGCCGGAAGAAGGAGATCTGAATCGCATGGACATGTGCCTGTCGCAGGCGATTGTGAATTGTCGCATGGTGATTCGCGACGAACCTAATGATGCGGACGCCGCGGTTGCTTTGTGTTGGGTTTTGTATCTAACCGGAGCCATTCATCAACCGTGTAATGCGGGATGTCTGTACGTGGATGACGTCTTCCCAAAGGGCGACGACTGGGCAACACAGATTCAGGTCACTTCCGGGGAAAGCCTGCACTCCTACTGGGACAATGCCCTTGGCGCTGGATTTGAAACCAGGCGTGACGATTTGCTCTTGGCGGAACTGCTGAGCCGTCCAGCTGTGTACGTTTCTGGAACTGGCGATCCCCGAGCATGGGTTGACGAATCCCGGAAATTTTGGATGCGAGCCGTGTACTCCCCTCGCGTTCTAGCCGTGGTAGAATCTGGAAACACGGAAGCCGTGGAGCTATCACCAGAATACATTGCAACGGCACGGGCGATTCTCAGGGGGGGAATTACTACTGCGGCGGCGCGCGTTGCAAACGTCCTTGCGTCAGATCTGAGTTGGCGTAGGCGGCTCCCTCTGGGCGAACAAAGGACGAAAACTCCCAGATGATCTACAACGCCGACAACCGTCGAATGCGAATTCAGGAGCCGTAACATGCGCGAGACGATCTTTGTCTGGGACTCGGTCAACGACTGTGTGATGTCGGAACTGGACGGCAGTGGAGCCGTGCAGGTCACCTACACAAATGAACCGCAGCAATACGGCGGAGTGATCTCCCAGCGTCGCGGCACCACAACCAGCACCTACCACGCCGACGCCCTCGGCTCAACCTGCGTGCTCACTGACAACTCCGGAGCTGTCACAGACACCTACCTGAACGACGCCTGGGGAAACTCAGTCGCCTCGACAGGGGCCACATTGAATCCGTTCCGATGGGTCGGCAAGTATGGGTACTACACGGACAACAGCACCGGACAAGTCTATGTCAGGGCGAGGATGTATCAGCCGATAGTCGCGAGGTGGCGCAACATAGATCCCATTCCGATTGAAGTGGCTGACTTGAACCTCTTTCGATACGTGCGAAGTAACCCCCTGAACTCCAGAGATCCATCCGGCTTGGTCGAACCCTGCACGGTAATCATTATTGGCGGAATCATCGTCATCTGGCTGTGCTCTGGCTGCGATCAGCCGCCGCCGCTGCCCAAGTGTAAGAACGGAAACCCTGAACCATCTGTACCGGCCATACAATCCCCGCTGCCGCCGTGGGCGGCAAGGCCTGTGGAGTGCATTCCAAAGGAACCAAATCCAAATTTAATAGCTCAAACGGCGTGCAATCAAGAGGGGCAGCTCGTCGAGAGACTTTGTACCCAGGGATTGCCGCGAACTCCCAAAAGGAGTTGCATTACCGAATGTCTTGTCCAGAAGGAAGATTATGCGGTCGCGATGACCAAGTGTTGTGCGTCTCAGCCATGCGTTGGGAATAAGCTCCTTCCTCTGCAGCCATTATGTTTGAAAGCCTTGGATTGCTTTACTTTTCAACCGCTTGGGCCGTGCCTCGAAACATGTTTACAACGTCCTCCCGCCTATCACCCGGATGATCCCGTTGATCGTGATCACGAAATCATCAAACGCATTCGCACGCTTGTAAAAAATGCTCAAAAGAACTGCGTCGGTCTTCCGCATCCTTGTGACGTCTGCAAATAACAATTCGTCCATTTCATAAACGACATCAGAATGTAAAGACAATGTATAAAAAGTACGCCCGCTATTCACTATGTCTAACTGCTGTACTTGCAATATACATTGATCTCTACCTGTTGAATATACAAAGAAGTGTTTTCACGCTGTGGGTCGGCGAAGGTTGTTATTCGGTCTGTGCTAGTTATCGAATTTGCAATTCTGTCTCACGGCGAATATTCTTCCCGCTACACTGGATTGATGCCAACGTGCTGCGAACGGAATACTGGGAACCTTTCCCGGAGCACCTTGATCCAATTCTTCAAGATCAACTTGCGAGGGGTGAACTTTGAGACTTATGGAGCACACCAGTCGGCGTGAATTGGCATAAAAGTAGATTTCGGAACTTAGATGTAATGATGAGCAGGCAGCGAGATGGGGGAACCGACGGATCGTACAGCCCAGCGCTTGAATTCGCACAACAGAACTTCGAGAATCAGCCGACTCTGTACCGTCTGCCAGCCAGGAGCAGGGTTACGATGATCTACAACGGCGACAATCGCCGAGTCCGAATTCAGGAGCCGTAACATGCGCGAGACGATCTTTGTTTGGGACTCGGTCAACGACTGTGTGATGTCGGAACTGGACGGCAGTGGAGCCGTGCAGGTCACCTACACAAATGAACCGCAGCAATACGGCGGAGCCATCTCCCAGCGTCGCGGCACGACAACCAGCACCTACCACGCCGACGCCCTCGGCTCAACCCGGGCGCTCACTGACAACTCTGGCAACGTCACCGACACCTACCTCAACGACGCCTGGGGCAATTCAGTCGCGTCGACAGGCACCACAGTGAATCCGTTCAGATGGGTCGGCAAGTACGGCTACTACACCGACAACAGCACAGGGCAGGTTTATGTCAGGGCAAGGATGTACCAGCCCTCGACCGGGTTTTGGATAGCTTTTGATGAATGGCGATTTGTAGATGGCACTAATGACATTCTATATGCTCGTCAATCGCCGTTGCAACGCATCGATCCTTCGGGATATCTGTGCTTTGACTCGAAGTGCTGTTGTTGCGTCGATTCACTGACGGGACCCGCCGAAGTCTTGACAGAAAATAAGCCACCATATCTGACGGCGCAAACACTTGGGCACTATTTTGAGTTGAAAGTTGGATTGCAACTGAAAGTCGCCGGGACGTCGTTACCCTGTCGAATCGAATGGTGGGAATGGTTCACAAAGAGCAAACTTGACCGCGAGGATCAGCATAATTGCTGGCGAGACAGTGGGAAGGCAGGGCTTGATAGGGCGTACGGTTTAGGCTCTGGAATTTGCTCCAGAATAGGGTCATTGTCCGATTGGTGTACGTTTATGCATCCTTCGAGTTTTCCGAAGAAGGACTGCCCCTCGGAAACAACCATTAAGCTTTTTGACGCCCCGAACATTCCCAGGGTATACGGTAAGAATGAACGGACTTTGTACTTTCATGTGGTGGTCAGCGGTGCGGAGGGATGTGAGTGCGGTCAGGCTCAATTCATCTGGGAAGGCTGCCAGTTTCTCAAACTAGACGACAACGGCGCAATCCTGCAGCAAGAGTTTCACAGCGGCGCAGAGAAATGCCAGAACTTTCCTGCGTTTAATGAAGCAAACAAATGTAAGCAGTTGCCGTCGAAGCAGCAGAAATAGTCAGACAGTCTGACTTGAACCCTACGCCCAGTACTCATGTTGCATGGTCTGTGAGGCCTAAGGAACCAAGATCAAATGGGGCGCAACATCGAATCGGACAAGAGTTCCATTCGCCGCTCGCGGCAGCCTCGCGGTAACCCGCGAATCCGTCGGCGATCGGCTGTCGGAACGCTTCTGGCTTGCATTGGCGTCACCTGGGCGCACGAGCAAAAGTCGGCGCGGACATCGCTGGTGCAATTCCGGACTACCGTCTCGAAGTGGCTGGACGACGCCTGTTTTCCATCGAGTGGTGCCGGTTTGTATACCTTGAGATTTGCGATCGAAGGGGCTCCAAACGAAGAGGTAATGCATGCACTACGCGTCGCAACCACGCCTGGGCAGATGGTTTTTGCAACGGATGCTGGCAGGACAGTGGTTCTGGGATTGAAGAGCGAAAGAGTTCAGTGTATTCGCCGGAACACCGACGAGTATGTGAGATCAATCTGTGCCACGCAGGACAATTACGACAAAACAAGCAACGCTGGATTCTGTTGGGAGATCAGTAAAACAACGAATTCGAGGCTGAGCATCACGGAACTCGCTCCGGCCTTGAGGGATGCAATTGTTGCGAGGTGGTGCGCATCCATAGGGCGGAGGGGCGACGCGGAATTGCTCTGGCAACGAGCTTTTCGCTCGCTGCCTCAGTACTTCGTCACGGACAACGAAATTGAACAGTTTGAACAATCGTTCGTGCTGACTCTGCTGGAAAGAACGATTGCCTCAATGGCGTCGCCAAACACTTCCAGAATTGACTGTATCGAACAACTAGATTGGCTACTTTCAATTTCCCCAGATGGCCAGGTCAGCGAGTATGCCAGCAAGTGCCGTGCCGCATTGTTCAACTCACACGAAGTTGCCCGTAAGCTTGACATACCGAAGGGCACTCCTTTCACTGGAGTGGATTTGTCGCTCCACCAACTGCTGGATCTCACGTCCAATGAAAACGATCAGGGGAATGGGCTTTTTTTCGCCCCCGAAGCGCTAAGCTCTGTTCCCTTTCAGCAACTTGTTTCCGCCGGTAAAGCTTCGATCGATGCACTCAGGAAGCAGTTGGACAATCAGTTGCCTACTCGTTGCGTCTGCGAGAGTAATGACAGCATAACTGCCATCCGCTGGATTACATTAGGCGAAGTGGCACAGACAATAATAAACTGGATTGAATTTCAAGGAGATAACAAATCATCGCCGTAGAAGTATCCTGTGCCGCAGGCACCGGAAGCTCATGGTGTTTGGTCATTGCAACCTCTGCGAGACGTCACTTCCAGCAACAGGTCGACTTCGGCTTTTGTCGCGTGGTAAGAATATTCTGAGTTGCGAAAGTGCGGTGGAAATCAGGGGAGTTGGGTGATCAGTAACGTGTGATGATGAGTTTTAGATCAACGGTCTGTGGCTGCGTCAAGCGAGTCGATGTGAGGTTCCGGAGGCGAATAGCGGTCGAAATCACAGTGGCCGCGGACAGTGAGCACAGTCGAGTTCAGAATGTGAACTGGGACGCGGCGACTTTATGCGGCTCGGCGGGAGTAGGCATGGATGATGCCGCCAAGTTTTCGGGTGCAGACGATGTCGCTGCCAATCCGCTGCAAACTTGAAATACTCGTAATTCATTGGCAAAAACGCGCGACATTTTTCGAGGTGTCATGAAGAGAGTTCCTTCCGGGGAGGGGAGTACCATTCCAATGAAGGCACCGACGGAGCCGCGAACACGCATCGCAGCTGGACATTCAGCGATTGTCTATGGCGCACTTGGCGCGTTTAGTACCGGGTTGGTAATGATCTACTGTTTCGCATTTGCGAATCTGGTGAACCCAGACCTTCACGGTATTGCAAGATTCTGGCTTGTGCTAAGTCGGCTGTACGAGCTGCCTTGGCCCGGAGTCATGACACTACCCACTTCAGTTGTTTTCCTCGTTTCCTGCTGTCATTTCGTTCGGGGCATTTATTGGACGACTAGTGCATTTTTCGGCTCATCGCGAGGGGACAGTGAGCACGGAGTTGATCACAAGTGATTTCCGCATGGTGTAGAGCGAGTACCACGGATTCCGGCAGTTGACGAAATCATATCAGTCTCACAGCGGCAGTGTGGATGTGATGAACACCGCGTGGTAAGAATATTCTGAGTTGCGAAAGTGCGGTGGAAATCAGGGGATTTGGGTGATCAGTAGCGTGGGATGATTAGTTTCAGATCAACGGTCGCCGAGTGCGTCAAGCGAGTTGGTGTGAGGTTTCGGAGGCGAATAGCGGTCGAAAATCACAGTCGGCGCGGACGTTGGGCGCAGTCGAGTTCAGAGTGTGAACTGGGACGTGGCGACTTTATGCGGCTCGGCGGGAGTAGGCATGGATGATGCCGCCAAGTTTGCGGGTGCAGACGATGTCGCTGCCAATCCGCTGCAAACTTGAAATACTCGTAATTCATTGGTAAAAAAGGGCGCGACAATTTCGGTGGTGTCATGAAGAGAGTTCCTTCCGGGGAGGTGTCTCAAGTTCCACGACGCCATCGTCCTGACGGGTCGAGGGACCACCGTCGCGCGGTCAAGGGTTCGCTCATTGCCAGCAGGCTCCCCGACTGGTTCGGCCGAATCGAGTTCACTTTCGTTACGGACTGGGCTTTCACTTCCAGGTTGCTCTCCACCTCCCCTCAAAGGGACGCAGTTACACTTTCAGTTTCAGGCGTGTAACGTTCGCCCGGAAAGGACTTGCACCTTCCTGATCAATCGCCTTCACAGGCGCACTAGCCATCACTCTCCGAGTGATGCTCTGCGATTCCACGAGTAAGCTCTGCCGGAACGAACATCGCGTGGTTGTTGGGTGAAGAATCGCAGGTTCGTCACTCGGAGAGTGACGGCGACTTTGCTGTGGGAGCAGAACCTGGGCCGACCGTTTGGCGTGCACGCCAACAGCCAGCCACATGGCGCGAATGTGGCGTCCATTGTCGTCCGTTCGTGTGAGGTGCTCTGTCGGCATATGACGAACAGTGCCCATTTGGACTCTGCCTCATCCGCGAGTAACGGATTGCAACCACCAATGAACACTGATAAACGCTCATAAGACACCGACACACAGTCCTTTTTTTGCCCAACCATCTTTTTGCCCAACAACAACTCTCAACTCCACTCTTTTGTGTTTGGCCGACAAAAATGGGTGCTGAACACTAGACCAGAAACTGAACATCGCGGTTCATGAATCGGACTGCTTCTGTGAGCAGGCCGCCACGGTTCCACGAACCGGGCCACAAAATGTGTCGGGATAGAAATCAGCAAAATCCCATCGCCGAACGCTTTTGGTCGTGTTAAGATGTCGGGTATGGAAACAATTACGCGTCAAGTCTGCGAACTACGTCCCAATGAGCGGTCCGCTGCGGAACTGCTTCTTGGGCACCGCTTGCGCGGGAATGAGCGGCTCATCCTGCAAGTATTGGACTTGGACGTCGTGCAGCCAACGGCAGAAGATTCCCGCCCCCCTCAGATGCTTCCAGATTGGTGCAGTGTTTACGAAGGGCTGTCTGATGAGGAAGTCGACAACATCCACCGTTCGATTACTCGTTGCAATCTGACACGTTCATTCGAGTGACATGATGGAAATTTCACTCCTTGACACCGATATGCTGTCAGAACTATTGAAACAGCGTAATTTGCGTGTCACCTCAAGGGCTGCTGAGTATCTGCGGCTTCATGACAAGTTTGCGTTCTCCGTGTTCACTCGGTTTGAAATCTCCCGAGGATTCAAGGAGAAACGTGCGACAAATCAGTTAGCGAGATTCAAAGAGTTTTGTCGGCACTCGGTGATCATTCCAGTCACCGACAACGTCTTCGATCGTGCCGAAGATCTTTGGGCCATCGCCCGTCGCGGCGGGCTACCTTGTGGTGATGCCGACCTGATCATCGCCGCCACGGCCCTCGAATCGGGTCGAATCCTTGTCACCGGCAACACCGTTCATTATGCCTGGATCTCCGGACTGACACTGCAAGACTGGCGAGATCCGTAGACCAGTTTCTGGTCCGCAAAAGCCAGGCGGCACGGTTTACTGAAAACGCCGAGAGTGTCAAAGCCACCAAAGGCGAGCGGCTGGACGTCAGTCCTCCGTGCTCCGCGTTTCGTCGTTCTTAATCTTTATCTTGATCTTCATCATAATCCCCATCCGCCTGTCCAACGTCGCCATCACTCTCCGAGTGATGCTTTGCGATTCTGCGAGTAAGCTCCGGCGGGACGAACATCGTGTGGTTATTGGAAGTGGGTGAGGAATCGCAGGGTCGTCACTCGGAGAGTGACGGCGACTTTGTTGCTGGAGTGCCCGTCGCAGGACATGCGTTTGATCTGCCCAGACGGACCTGAACAGCAAAGGAGAAGCAATCGCAGACGGCCGAGGGCGACCATACTACTGCCAGAACGCGCTGTTCGCCGTTATCACTCTCCGAGTGATGTTCTGCGATTCCGCGGGTCCACTCTGCCCGGACGAACATTGTGTGGTCGTTGAAAGCGGGTAAAGAATCGCAGGGTCGTCACTCGGAGAGTGACGGCGAGTTTGCTGTGGGAGTTCCCGTCGCTGGGCATGCGTTTGATCTGCCCAGACGGACCTGAACAGCAAAGGAGAAGCAATCGCAGACGGCCGAGGGCGACCATACTACGAATTGCTTCCACAGGAGTCTCTTCGATCTGAGTTGCCAGTGATCAGGAGAAGCACTATGGTCTGTTAGCAGAGGACATCCTACCGCTTGCGATTGAATCATCGAGTACCGGAATGCTGCTATGTTCTGGCTTCGGCGTGCGTTTTGGTTTGTACTGATTGTAGGCGGGATCTTCGTCGTTCTGGCCATGATCATCTTTGATGTCGCAGCGCTTCGCATATTGCTCACAGCCGTGGCCGTGGTTGGACTTTGGATACTGGCGGGAATCGGCTCCGCATGGCTGTTTGGAGCTCAGCGCCATCTTGAAAAACACTTGGCACTTCGGCTGGCGAAAGCTGTCAGGCTTGATCATGCCATCGAGTCTCGGATCGTTGATGATGCCATTCGGGCACTTCAGCAGATCAGTGAGCAATCCGGAGGGCGTGTCTTCGGAGTCAGCCCAGGATTTTCCATCGCACCTGCTGCCGAAGCTGCATGGAACTTCGAGCCGGTCGCTCTGGAATGGCGCAGCAGCCAGACTTCGGCGACGACATGGCAGTCGATTCCTGAGAATGCTCTGTTTCTGATTCGCGTCGGCAAGATCTCTTGCATCGCTGTTGTGGCAACACGCGAGGATTCTCCGGGCTACCGCAGAAGAAGCTCCGCAAGTCTCTCTGGTCCAAAAACGCATCTCACGCTTCTGGCACGAACTCAGGACGATGCATCCGTCTGTCGTGATTTCCTTCTTGAAGAAACACGGAAGGCTTCCGTGTTCCGAGGCCAGACGTTGGTCATTCGTTCCGGTGAATCTCAACGAGATCCAATCCGCGTGGAGTTTTCGGAAATTCGCCCGGTCTCACGTGAGCGGATCATTCTGCCTGATTCCCTTTTCGAAACGCTGGATCGATCGGCTCTGCGGCAGCTTGAAATCGCCGACTCACTGGCAGCCGCTGGCCTTAGAACTCGCACGGCTGTTCTGCTCTATGGTCCACCCGGGACAGGAAAAACACTGCTGACACGCTACATGGTGGCGAGTTGCAAAGGACTTACCACGATCCTGCTGCACGGATTCACTCGTGGTCTCGTGCGAGAAGCATTTCGAATTGCCCGCTATTGTGAACCATCGATTGTCGTGATTGAAGATGTGGACCTGATTGCCCTCGCGAGGCATAAGCGCAGCGGCGGGACATCATCACTTCACGAGCTGATGGACGAACTGGACGGACTCGTTCCGGAATCACGCACGATCGTCGTCATGACAACGAACCGGCCTGACGTTCTGGAACCGGCTCTGGCGAGTCGACCGGGACGAGTCAGTCAGGCAATTGAAGTGCCTCTGCCTGATGCGGAGTCACGTCTTCGAATTCTGAAGCTCTTCACCAGCCGGATGGATATCTCTCAGGTCGACCTGAACCAATGGGTTTCCAGAACCTCCGGAGCCAGTCCGGCGTTTCTGGAAGAGCTCATTCGCCGCGCGGCCACTTTTGCACTCGGCACTTCAGAAACTTCGAAGAAACGTGAAACCATCCGCCTGACGAACGCAGAACTTGAATCCGCAATCCGCGAGATCCTTGTCTCTGGCGGATTGCTGACTCGGCGCCTTCTGGGTTTTGATGCAACAAACGGAAATCCTGCTTAGAACTGCTGACGGCCTCGAAGTGCGTCGGCCAGCATTTCTCGATTGGCAAATTCCAGGACACTTCCGGACGCGATCCCGCGGGCCAGTCGAGTAATTCGGACCGGATCGTTCTGCAGCAGGTTCGTGATGAACAAGGCTGTGCCGTCGCCTTCCAGAGTGGGATTGGTGGCCATCACCAGCTCTGTAATTCCGGCTTTGCGAATGCGGTGCACCAGCTGATGAATCGTCAGGTCTTCGGGACCAATTCCTTCCAGCGGCGCGATGCGTCCGCCCAGAACGTGATACAGTCCGTTGTAGGCTCCTGAAGATTCCAGAGCAACCACGTCTTTAGGCTGTTCGACGACGCACACGACATGCTGGTCACGACGAGGATCCCGGCAGATGCGGCACAATGGTTCTTCCGTCAGGTTGAAGCACATCGAACAGCGACGCACCGAAGTCTTGACGTTCCGAATCGCATCCGCCAGCGCGTTGGCTTCGTCAATGGACGATGACAAAACGTAGTTCGCCAGGCGTTCGGCCGACTTTCGCCCGATGCCAGGCAGTTTGCCGAATTCATCAATCAGTTTCGCAACGGCAGGTCCGTACGGATGCTCCTGCGGATCCATCTTTTGCTTGCTCATTTCAGCCAAGTCCCATCTTTGACAGAGCATCCTGCATGCCGGGGATGTTCATTTCTTCTGCAATCCGAGCCATCTCTTTTGCAGCCGTTTCCTTCGCTTTCTGAATGGCAGCAGTCATCGCTTCGGCGCACAACTGCTGAATCAGCTGCTGGTTTTTGGATTCAATCAGCCACGGATGAATCATCACCGTGCGAACCTGAAAGTCGCCCGTCATGCGAACCGTCACCGCATCACCGCCGGCGGTTCCTTCGACTTCCATCCGTGAAATGCGTTCTTTGGCTTCGCCAACCTTTGCCTGGATGTCTCCTGCATTGCGTGCAAGATTCGCCATATTGGCCAGGTTCTTGAGTCCACCAAACATGATCCTGATTCCTTCGTTGTAGCCTGATTCAGTCCTGTGAATTCCACGTTTGCTGAAAACTACTCAGCGCTTTGTTCGGCTTCAGCAGTCCGCACAGAAGGCGCTATCGTAACTCGAACGACGCTGGCTCCAAAGGCTTCCATGACGCGTCGCACAAATGGGTCTCGGCTGGGGTCAATCTCCCCAAGCAGATTCGCCTGTGGAGGTTCCGAGGGCTGCGGCGATTTCTCTGCCGGCTTTGCTGATGGAGCCGGTCGCCCTGACGCGGGCTTCGATGGCGCGGCCGCCTTTGAAGACCCCGAGGCCGGTACCGGCAGGTCCTTTGGATCGACTGTGACCAGCCGCATCCCGATTGCCATCGAACGCCCTGTCAGTCGCAGTACTTCCGCTTCGATTCTGGATCGATTTTCCGGAACATCGAGCACCTTCCTGGCAAAGTCCGCCGTGCTGTCGACAAGAATCTCAAGCCGTGACGATGACGCCAGCACCAGCCCCGTCGCCTTCTTCATCCCTGCAGCAATCGTCAATCCCACACACCGAATCAGCTCCTGAAATAACTGGCCACAGGTCTCCTCGGTCAACACGATCTGAGGTGCCGGTTCAGGCGTGTCGTTCTTGTGACTGATTTCCTGCGACGCGGCTGCCGCCGGCGCGAGCCTCGGTTCCTGCGACACAGCAGCAACTGTCGGCGGTGCCGAGGACACTGGCGCCGAAGGTGCGACAACGGGGACCGCAGTGAGAGAATCGGCAGTGACGGGAGCCGCCGTGCCTGGGCTTTCCTGGCTGACCGGCGGAACGATACGGATCTCTTCCGTTGCTGACTCATCCGATTCGGGGTCGTCTCCGTACGAGTCCGAATCATCTCCATCCATGTCAGTTTCAACCGCTGGCGGCGGCGCGATTCCCATGGTCGCAGCAGGCGACGGAACCAGCGCGGCTGTCGAACGTGACGCTACGTCAGAGTTTTTTTTTTCGCCAGCAGTCACGCTGGCAGATGAAGCCGCCGGAAGTTCCGGCAGCGAAGGCAAACGCCCCGAGAGCAAGTCAGCGAGCGCCGTCAGATTCTCGAGAAGGCTGACCTGCACCATTGCCATTTCGAGTACTGTCCGGGCAAAGGTGCTGCGGAACATCTGAGTCCGTGCATCGGACAGAACCTGGAACGCGGCCATGATTCCAGGCATCCCCATCCGCGCTCCCTGATTCTGCAGTGTGTCGCGGAAGCGGCCTGCAACGCTGCAAAGCGGGACCGAAGTTCCTCCGGACACAATCACCATCAGGTCGCGGACATAACCAATACACTGATCCATCAGTTCGCCGGGCTGAACACCCCCACCGAAAGCGCCGTCCAGAATGGTCAGGACTTCGCCAGGACGATGTTCCACAATCGCTGTGAACAAGTCGATGAGCCGATCATCACCGGCTGTGCCCAGCATGCGATGGACATCATCGGCCGAGACGGTTCCGCTGCTGAATGCCAGCAGTTGATCAAACAGCGACTGACTGTCACGCATAGATCCTCGAGCCCGCCGCGCGACGAGCTCCAGAGCATCCTCAGTCACTTCGAAGCCTTCGATCTTCGCAATCTCACGAAGACGATCGGCAATGGACTGATCAGCAATGCTCGAAAAGTCGAATCGCTGACATCGCGAGAGAATCGTGTCCGGAACCTTGTTTGGTTCTGTCGTACAAAACACAAACTTGACGTTCGGCGGCGGTTCTTCCAGCGTCTTCAAAAGAGCATTGAAAGCTTCCTTGGTCAGCATGTGAACTTCGTCGATGATGTAGACTTTAAACTGAGTCCTCATCGAGCGAACACCCACGTTGGCTCGCAGTGACCGAATGTCATCAATCCCGCGGTTCGATGCACCGTCGATTTCGAGCACGTCGACGTCATTGCCGGACGAGATTCCTTCGCAAATCTCGCACTTGTTACAGGGCACACCGTCAACCGCATTCGGGCAGTTCAACGCCTTCGCAAGAATACGCGCGGTTGACGTTTTTCCGACCCCGCGTGCACCCGTAAACATGTAGGCATGGGCAACTCGCCCCGCACGGATCGCGTTCTGCAGCGCGCGAGCCACGTGCTCCTGCCCAACGACGTCATCAAACGCCTGTGGACGAAATCTTCGGGCGAGTACTGTGTAATGGGAACCGGCAGTTGTCACTTCTGATTTCCTGTACGAAAGTTGCCTGTTTCGGCGGGCGGCATTGTGACGGAAATGCCCCCGGTCATCCACTCACTGCCAGGCCAGCCCTGTGCCATCGCGGATTTCGGCAGCGGATACCAATCTTCGAGGCACCCACCGTTGCGATTCCCCTGAAGGCTGAATCTTTGTCCTGTGTCTCAGACTGCTCGCAGGAATTGTCCTGGAAACTGTTTTTCCACGCACGAAAAAGCCTGTTTCAGGGTCGGCCGTCAAGGTCACCCCAGCCTTTGTGGAACGGAGCAAAAACGACGATTTCGACGTGGCACGTCGATTGCTCTGCGGCCCCATGACATTCACAGACACACGGTGCTCCCTGCCATTCTTTACGTGACCAATGAGCGTGATGGCCGGACATCAGGGTTTCGTCCTGAGGCCCTTCCGCCTCCGTTACTGACGAACTTCCGATGGTGCTGAACACCATCGGCACTGTGCATCGGCGATGTCGCAGGAGCAGGTTTCAGTCTGACATGTACGTCCGACAGGCTGGAGCATCTCCGCGACTCGCCGATGCTCCTTTTGCACGCCGATTTCCAGCCGACCGACGCTTTTGCTCAATGCGTTGCCCGCCGGCTCAAGCGCGACCGCCGCCGCCCTCATTCGACCGGAGCGTTCACGTCCAGCGATGGACGGTTCAGAATCCTCGCCATGGTTGTCACACTCATGGAACTGCCACTGTGAACCACAACCGTGCAAACATATTCCTGAAGGCGCTGAGATGTTTGGGTCTGAAGCAGAACTGGAAGAAGCCCTGAGTCGGCCTCCTGAGGCAGTGATCGAGATGTTCCGAAGACTGCCGGGTGACGTCATGCTTCTAGGGGCTGGCGGAAAGATGGGACTATCGCTTGCACGGATGACGCGTCGCGCGGCCGATGCGGCAGGGTTGAAGCGCAGAGTGATCGCTGTGTCGCGTTTTCAGTCTCTCAACTCCACTGAGATGTTTCATGAAGCGGGCATTGAGACGATTACGTGCGATCTGCTGAACGAAGCAATGGTCAATCAGTTGCCGGATGCAGACAACGTGATCGTGATGGCCGGCATGAAGTTCGGCGCGACAGGAAGCGAATGGCTGACATGGGCGATGAACGCTGGTTTGCCACACCACGTCTGTCGCCGTTTTCACAGGAGTCGTCTTACGGTTTTCTCGACAGGGAATGTCTATGGCCTGACGCCCGTGACAGACGGCGGATCCCGGGAAACAGACGAACTTCATCCGACAGGCGAATACGCGATGAGCTGCCTTGGACGGGAAAGGATGTACGAGTACCACTCTCGAACCTCACAGATTCCCGTGTCGCTGATTCGACTCAACTACGCCTGTGACCTGCGATATGGAGTTCTCGTCGACCTGGCTCAAAAGGTCCTGCACAACCAGACCATCGATCTTTCCATGAGCTATTTCAATACGATTTGGCAGGGAGATGCCAACGCATGGTCCCTTCTGATGCTGGAGCGAGGGTCTGTTCCGCCGACGGTCATCAACATCACGGGACGGGAACTTCTGTCTGTCAAAGAGGTCTGCGAAGAGCTGGGAAGACTCCTTTATCGACAGGTCACGTTCTGTGGGCAGGAAAGCGAGACTTCGCTGATCAGTCAGACAGACATCGCAAGGCGCATCATGCCGGCACCGGTGATGACGGCGTCTGAGTTGGTCGCCGGAGTCGCTTACTGGATTCAGAATGGCGGAAGACTGCTCAGCAAGCCAACTCACTTCGAATCACGCGATGGGAAATTCTGAAGGACCCGTTCATGCAACTTCCTGAATGGCGCAAACGGCTTAACGAAGGACTTGTGATCCCCGCCTGCCCACTCGTTCTGGATCGCAATCGAAAGCTGGACGGTCCGGGGCAGCAGCGATTGATCAACTACTATCTTCAATCCGGCGCCGGAGGACTTGCCGTCGGCGTTCATACGACACAGTTTGAAGTTCGCAAGCCGGAACACAACCTGCTCCGTCCGGTGCTGAGCCTGGCAGCTCGCGCGATCAGTGACTTTGAATCGTCTGAGAATCCAGCGATTGTCCGCATTGCCGGCGTCTGCGGAAGAACGGCTCAGGCATGCGATGAAGCCTCACTGGCCGCTGAACTGGGTTACCATGCCGGCTTGCTGAGTCTGGGAGCGATGACTCAGTCAACGGATGACGAATTGCTGGAACACTGTGAACGAGTCGGCCAGATCATCCCCATGTTCGGATTCTATCTGCAGCCAGTGGTCGGTGGTCGAATCCTGTCGTACGAATTCTGGCGACGGTTTGCGGAGCTGCCTTCGCTCGTGGCCATCAAGATCGCCCCGTTCAATCGCTACCAGACCCTGGATGTGGTACGAGCGGTCGTTGAAGCGGGGCGGAGCGACGTGGCTCTGTACACCGGCAACGACGATAACATTCTGATCGACCTGCTGACTCCCTTTGAGTTTGAGTTCGAGGGAATGAAGGTGCGACGCCATCTTGTCGGAGGTCTGCTGGGACAATGGGCCGTTGGAACAGGAAGAGCCGTGCAGCTGCTTAGAGAATGTCATCAGATCATTTCCGGGCAGCAAACGCTGACCACCCGCTGGCTTTGTCGAAATGCGGCACTGACGGATTTCAATGCCGCCCTGTTTGATGCCGCGAATCAGTTCCGAGGCTGCATTTCGGGAATCCACTACGTGTTGAAACGTCAGGGACTGATGCAGGAAACCTGCTGTCTTGATCCGGAAGAGCAGCTTAGTCCCGGACAGGCGGAAGAGATCGAACGCGTTTGTAAAAGCTATCCGGAATTGCTCGATTCGGAAGTTTTGCCGGTGCCTGATCGGAACGAACGGTGTTGAATGCCACACAGACGGCCAGTCAATTCTCTGGATGTCCCTTTCGGACTGCAAGCTGGAATCCTCGCCCAAAAGTTCAAACTGGTTCTACTCGCCGCACATCATCTTCGATAGACTCTGGTACCGTGAACGTTTCTGCAAACCAAACAACTCGGGACGGCCGATCGCTGACCATTCGAACCGTCCGGAGCTACTGAGAGGTGGATTATGGAAGATACGCCGGAAAACTATCCGCTGGTCGAACGCTTCCACAAGGCAGAATACCTTGCTCGCGAACTGACAGAACATCTGCAGCAGAGCTTTCTTCCGAAGCTGTCGGAACTTCGTCACGCCAGCAAGGTGTATGATCCCGCATCGGTTTCTGATCAGGAAATGCTGGATCGAATGAACGCGCTGATGTCATCAGAAGATTTTGCAAACGGAGTGTTCGACAAGCTTCTGAAATATCTGCGAAGCATCGAAGTGGAGACGAAGCAGATCATGGGCGTCAAAGAGTAAGCCTCGGGCGTGCTTGAACGGGTTCCGCCAACCTTGCAGGATCGAACAATGACGACCGAAGGCAGGAAGTCTCCCTGGCGGAGCCATGCAGCATTTGTCGTCATTGGCCTGGGGCTCTGGTTCTGGACTCAGAACCTGATTGGAGCCCAGTCACACGAGAAGGGTACGATTGGCGATACCGTTCATGAGCTTCTTGCTGCTCCCAATCACTATCTGCAGACTCATCGAACAGCCGCCAGCGCGCTCCTGATCTGCAGCTCTGCCGTGATCGACCTGCTGGGGATTTATTTGCTGTTCAAGTCGATCTTTGGTCCGACACTGCGACCGTTTCTGGGACTGTTGCTGCTGTTTGGAATGCGGCAATTCTGCCAGATGCTGACAACTCTGGATGCGCCGGCTGGAATGGTCTGGCACGACCCAGGCTTCCCATCGCTGCTTGTGACCTATCACGTTTCGACGGACTTCTTCTTCTCAGGGCATACCGGAATCGCCGTCCTTGGCGCTGTGGAACTTGCTCGAAACGGCGGCCGCAAGTGGCTGTATCTCGGAATCCTGATTGCCGTTTTTGAAGCAACCACCGTGCTGCTGCTGCGAGCTCATTACACGATGGATGTTTTTACCGGTGCCATCGCGGCTCGGTACGCCACTCTCCTGGCCGCGCGCATCAGCCCAGCGGTCGATCGGTGGCTCGCGTCGGTCGTGTGTCGGCAGAAAGATTAGCCGCAGGGGAACGGGATCTCTGGCGAGATCCACTACACACCAATACACAGTGTTGTCTGGCATGATCACAGCGAGTCGAGTCATTCGCATGGGCGAATCGGATCTGCTCAAATCTTGCTTCTGCGATTGATTCCCTTTCCTGACCACACGGAAACGCCCATGAGCCCCATTCGATTCCTGACCGTCACACTCCTTGCCCTTGTCACATGGACTTCGAAGCCTGCGGTGGCCTGCCAGGCAGTGCCCACGGCAGCGCCGGAAGAGGCTGGCCTGAGCAGTGATGGCCTGGGAAAAATTTCCACTCGCATGAAGGAGTTTGTGGATGCACAGCAGGCGGCCGGAGTCGTTTCGCTGATTGCGGCGAAGGGAAAGGTTGTTCATCTCAGCGCCGTGGGACAGGCGGATCTGGATGAAAAGCGAGCAATGACGACGGACACGGTCTTCGCCATTGCCTCGATGACGAAACCCATGACTGCCGCCGGCGTGATGATCCTGCAGGACGAGGGAAAGCTGAAGCTGGATGATCCCGTATCGAAGTACATCCCTGCCTTCGCTGACATCACGCTCAAAAGCGGAGCTGCTCCTTCGCGTCCGGTCACTGTTCGGGACTGTCTGCGACATACGAACGGACTTGTCAGCGACCAGCGGAATACGGGAACTCTGCAGGAAACCGCAGAAACACTGGCTCATAGTCAGCTGGCTTTTGAACCGGGCTCAAAGTGGCAATACGGTCCGGGACTCAGTGTTGCAGGGCGAGTCGTTGAGGTGGTTTCCGGGAAGCCTTTCGATGTCTTCCTGTCTGAACGCATTTTCAAACCACTGGGCATGAATGAAACGACGTTCCATCCGACTGCAGCACAATTGAAGCGACTCGCAAAACTCTATCAGCCAGGCAAGGATGGCAAAGGACTTCAGCCTGGCAGCCATTGGTTGTTCGAGGTCAGTGACGCAACCTCACCCAATCCCTCCGGTGGTCTGTATTCCACTGCGACTGACCTTGTGCAGTTCTATCAGATGGTTCTGAATGATGGTGAACTGAACGGTCATCGAATTCTCTCTGCGTCTGCGGTCAAAGAGATGACAACTCTTCAGACAGAGAAACTGGAAACCGGATTCACTTCAGGCAATGGCTGGGGACTGGGCTTCTGCCTTGTGCAGGAGCCACAGGGGCCGACCGCCGCGCTGTCGAAGGGTTCGTTTGGGCACGGTGGAGCCTTCGGGACTCAGGGGTGGATTGATCCTTCACGAAAGATGATCTTCGTTCTGCTGATTGCTCGCACCAATTTCGGAAACGGCGATGCGTCTGAACTGCGATCGGAACTTCAGCGCCTTGCCGTCGAAGCAGCAACAAAGTAACGATTTGTCCCGGAAGCCTTGCCTGGCATTGAAAGGTTGACAATGGAGTATGTGCATCAATAATAAACACCCCAATAAGGTCTGATCGTCATTCGGCCGGCCTGGTCGCTACACCCTGAATCCACAACACTGAGAGACTCCCATGGCCATCGGAATCAGTCCGCT